>ENA-UOUL01000341-UOUL01000341.1-bioreactor-metagenome-genome-assembly--contig:-NODE-341-length-81214-cov-12.466359_pt1:0-2500 | contig 81214 bp, 70 predicted proteins | sample MGYA00249838_ERZ747220 | MGnify/ENA primary metagenome ERZ747220 (study PRJEB28778, sample SAMN05720191) | bioreactor metagenome | isolation source: Anaerobic biogas reactor | place... | reverse complement strand
CATACAAAACTTTCGGAGGTAAAGCACTGGATGGACTAGGGCCCTTCACCGGGTACCAAACCCAATCAAACTCTGAATGCCGAAAGTCAACGTATGGGAGTGAGACTGCGTGCGCTAAGGTTCGTAGTCAAGAGGGAAACAGCCCAGACCGTCAGCTAAGGTCCCGAAATACCGCTCAGTGTAAAATGAGGTGTGAATACACAGACAGCCAGGAGGTTGGCTTAGAAGCAGCCATTCCTTTAAAGAGTGCGTAATAGCTCACTGGTCGAGTGTTCATGCGCAGATAATGTAACGGGGCTAAGCGGTATACCGAAGCTACGGATCTACACTTTTAGTGTAGGTGGTAGGGGAGCATTCCATGGACTGATGAAGGAAGACCTGTGAGGGCTTCTGGAGGGGATGGAAGAGAGAATGCAGGTATAAGTACACGAAAAGAGGGGTGAGATTCCCCTCCGCCGAAAACCTAAGGTTTCCTGGGTAAAGGTCATCTGCCCAGGGTAAGTCGGCCCCTAAGGCGAGGACGAAAGTCGTAGTCGATGGGAATCCGGTTCATATTCCGGAACCTTTTATAATTTCGAAGGCAGGACGCATGAGGTGAAATCCGGCCGGGCGATGGTTGTCCCGGTCTAAGCAACAAGCCGTTGACGGTGGCAGGCAAATCCACCACCGGAGGTAAGTTGTTACAGCGAGTGGAGCTACGGCGAAGCGAAGCGGACGTAATCACGGTGCCGGGAAATACTGTCTAAGGCTAGGTTATAGAAGACCGTACCGTAATCCGACACAGGTAGGTGGGATGAGAAATCTAAGGCGCTCGAGAGAACTCGCGTTAAGGAACTCGGCAAAATGCACACGTAACTTCGGAAGAAGTGTGGCCCCTGTTTGGTTAAAGAGTGGGGGTGGCACAGAGCAGGCCCAGGCGACTGTTTATCAAAAACACAGCCATCTGCGAATCAGCAATGAGACGTATAGGTGGTGACACCTGCCCGGTGCTGGAAGGTTAAGAGGAGCGGTTCGAGGTAACTCAAAGCTGTGAATCGAAGCCCCAGTAAACGGCGGCCGTAACTATAACGGTCCTAAGGTAGCGAAATTCCTTGTCGGGTAAGTTCCGACCCGCACGAATGGTGTAACGATTCTGGGCACTGTCTCAACGCGAGACTCGGTGAAATTTATATACCGGTAAAGAAGCCGGTTACCCACAGTTAGACGGAAAGACCCCGTGAACCTTCACCGTAACTTATTATTGGATCTTGGTGTAGCATGTGTAGCATAGGTGGGAGACTACGAGACGTGGCCGTTAGGTTGCGTGGAGTCGACCAGTGAAATACCACCCTTGCTACATCAGGTTTCTAACCTAATCCGTGAATCCGGGTTGGGGACAATGATAGGTGGGCGGTTTGACTGGGGCGGTCGCCTCCTAAAGAGTAACGGAGGTGCGCGAAGGTCTCCTCGCGCTGGTTGGAAATCAGCGTACGAGTGTAAAGGCACAAGGAGGCTTGACTGCGAGACTGACAGGTCGAGCAGGTACGAAAGTAGGTCTTAGTGATCTGGCGGTAGCGAGTGGAAGCGCCGTCACTTAACGGACAAAAGGTACTCCGGGGATAACAGGCTGATTTTCCCCAAGAGTTCACATCGACGGGAAAGTTTGGCACCTCGATGTCGGCTCATCGCATCCTGGGGCTGAAGCAGGTCCCAAGGGTTTGGCTGTTCGCCAATTAAAGCGGTACGTGAGCTGGGTTCAGAACGTCGCGAGACAGTTCGGTCCCTATCTGCTGTGGGCGTTGGATGATTGAGAGGAGCTGCATTTAGTACGAGAGGACCGATGTGGACGAACCTCTGGTGTACCTGTTGTTCTGCCAAGAGCAAGTGCAGGGTAGCTAAGTTCGGAAGGGATAACCGCTGAAGGCATCTAAGTGGGAAGCCCACCTCAAGATAAATCATCCCTGGGGGTTCGACCCCCCTAAAGACTCCAGAGAGACTATCTGGTTGATAGGCTGCAGGTCTACGCACGGTAACGTGTTCAGCCGAGCAGTACTAATAGGTCGTGAGGCTTGACCATATTATCGTTTCCAAAAATCTTGAAAGTTTATGTATCCCGGACCCAAACGCGTCCAACACTAACACAGGTTAATAATGCCTGGTGGCCATAGTGGAGAGGTAATACCCGTTCCCATCCCGAACACGGAAGTCAAGCTCTCTTACGCCGATGATACTGCTCTTGAGTGGGAAAGTAGGTAGCTGCCAGGCTTTTTTTTAATAATCCGTTTCACGAGAGACGAATTATCAAAAAAAAGGCGGAAGAATTGCTTTGCAATTTTTCATGGCTTTTTCTTTTAGTCTCTGTGTTTAATCCGGTCTTAAAGATCAGATTTTGGTGTTATTCTACTTGACACAAACAAAAAGGCTGTGATACAGTCGATTCACTTGCCGCCGGGCCAAAACAGCCGGCTGGCGCAAACGGCGGGAAGCGTGAAAATGCGCTTTCAAAGCCATGATGATCTTT
>ENA-UOUL01000340-UOUL01000340.1-bioreactor-metagenome-genome-assembly--contig:-NODE-340-length-81386-cov-7.035138_pt1 | contig 81386 bp, 78 predicted proteins | sample MGYA00249838_ERZ747220 | MGnify/ENA primary metagenome ERZ747220 (study PRJEB28778, sample SAMN05720191) | bioreactor metagenome | isolation source: Anaerobic biogas reactor | place: USA:Washington... | reverse complement strand
GAACTCGATCCTGAGATCGACTACGTGATCGCCGGAGATGGGGCTAACCATCAGACGGCCACCATAACTGCCACGGTGTTCGACCAGTTCGGTGACCATATGGCGTTCGTCGATGTGTACTTCCAGAGCAAGGTGCTTGAGGGATATCTGGATGCAGGGTCTTTTCTCGCACCACTGCAGACGGACGAGAACGGTAACGTTTCAGTCGTGCGCCAGCAGACCGATTCAGGTGCGTGGGGTGTGGAGGAGCTGGTCGCGGTATTCGACAGTGACGGCGACACGCTGATCGAGACGAGTGACGTGAGGTCGAACAAAGCGGTCATCCAGTGGGTCTTCGATGACAGTGACGGCGACGTCCTGCGCGACGGCGATGGTGTGCCGTACCTGCCTGCAACCGATCTGGTGCGGGTGGCCGCTGACCAGCAGCGGGTCCTGATGATCCCGGGCGTGACGCCCTTGGGCGGAAAGAACGTTTGGGTCTATGAGAGTCCCGCGGCTGAGGCGTTCGTCGGAGCAGGCATCTACGTGAGTACGGCTGCTACGTGGGGTCTGAACGCAAGCACGAGCGTGACGTGGGACGATGGTGATGGAGTCTGGTTGAAGACATATAGCACCGACACCGACGACGCGCCGAACTGGATCTACGATCAGGCGGTGCCGTGATCGGTGGAGCCGGCAAGTGTCGTGCTCGATCCATAGAAGGAAAGGAGGCCCGCCTCGGCGGGCCTCCTGTATTGTGTGGGAGTTGGCGGACAGGTGGGCGTAGAAGGTGGGTGGCCTGGGTATCCAGGGCCCAGACCGCCAACGTGGCGGCGCAATGCCGGGAGATGGCAAAGGAAGGCCAAATGGACTACGACACAGACGTCATACGCCCCGAGATGAGGGCGGAGCAGGTGAAGGTGCGGGGCGACGATTTCACGCCCGCGAGGCGGCGGAGCGTCAAGAAGGGTCTACACACGTTGCACACCCTGGAGATCATGGCCACGAACGTCTACAAGTGCCAGATCACCTCAAAACGCTCGGCTCTCAACGCGCAGCTTACGGCGGCCATGTGCAACGAGATGACTCACATGCAGGACTATCAGACCAAGCTGTACGAGCATGGCTTCAGGCCCAGCAAGCTGCGCTGGTCGTACTGGATGGTGGGGTATGTTTTCGGGCTTGGATCCCGCTTGATGGGCGAGCGGGGGATCCTCAAGACAGGCATCTGGGTGGAAGAGAAGGCAGTACACCACTACGGGCAGCTGTTGACCGAGATCGAATGGGACGACGACACGCGTGAGCTGCTCGAGAAAGACCGCGCCGATGAGATCGGACACGTGGCGCGGTGGCGGCATCTGTTGGAGCATCCGGAGGAGCGGGGCTAGGAAGACGGCCCGGCCGGGCATCGACCAAGCTCAGTCACGGTGGTATGTTGGGAGTAGAGCTGTTGCCAACGACCGCTGGGACTGAGGTCGGTGGACCGGAGGTATCTGGGATGAGAGTGCTGCTTGTCCAGCCGAGACAGCCGCGCAGGGCCGGGTTCAGAGCAGGGTTCCGCGCGATGGCTCTGGTGGAGCCGCTGGGGTTGGAGATGATCGCCGCGACGGTTGGCGCCGAGCACGAGGTCCGGGTGCTCGACCTGCTCGGGAAGGTGGACCTGGAGCGGGAGATGGAGGGCTTCGCTCCGGATGTGTGCGGCATCAGCTGCTCGTTCACTGTGGACGTCCCACTCACGGTGCGAATCGCTGAGTCGGTAAAGCATCAGTGCCCAGGGGCTTTCGTGCTGGTTGGTGGCCACCATGCTTCGCTCAATCCGGGAGACTTCGCGGTGCCGAGCGTGGACGCGGTCATGGTGGGAGAAGGGGAAGCGGCCTTCCCGAAGGTGGTCGCAGCGCTGGCGGCCGGCACCGAGCTCTCGGCGGCGCCGGGGCTGATGCTGAATACAGAGGCGGGGCAGGTGGGCACGGGTGTGCAACCGCTGACCCACGACCTGGATCTGCTGCCCATGCCCGCGCGGGCGCCCGTGCGGAGATGGCGCCGCAGGTATCACCTGGGCACGCGGAGCTCACTCTATGCCCTGGAGACCGCTCGCGGGTGTCCATACCGGTGCACGTTCTGCAGCGTGTGGCGGTTTTATCGGGGCAAAGTCCGCTTCAAGAGCCCCGAAAGGGTGCTTGCTGAGATCGAGAGCATCCCGGGGAAGAACATCCTCATCACCGACGACAACTTTCTTGCAAGTGTGCCCCGAGCGGACCGGATCGCGGACCTGCTCCTGGAGAAGAATCTCAAGAAGAGGTTCATCTTCCAAGCCCGCACCGACTCCATCGCACGGCACCCAGAAGTAGTCGCGAAGCTGAGACAAGCGGGTTTCGCGACGGTGTTCTTGGGACTCGAGAAGATCGACGCCGAGGGGATGGAGGGTATCCACAAGGGCAACACGGTGGAGAGTAACGAGACGGCTCTCAAGGTCCTGAAGGACGTGGGGATCAACACCTTCGGCACCCTCATAGTCGACCCCGACTACGACGAGGACGACTTCAAGCGGCTCTGGGATTATGTGCGTCGCCGCGCCATACCGAACGCCTGGTTCACCATCCTCACTCCTCTGCCGGGCACCGAGTTATTCGACCAGGTCAAGGAAAAGCTCACCACCCGGAATTGGGAGATCTTCGACCTCGCGCACGCCGTGCTGCCCACGAGGCTTGGGCTGGATGAGTTCTACCGACACTACGCTCATCTCTACACCGCGGTCTACTCGCCGCGCGTGCTCGCAGGGCGCATGTGGAACGCGATGTTCAACCGGCAGGGGAGGAGCATCGGCGGTGTGCCGAGTCTGAGTCTTGCTTGGAGGAGTCTGAATACGCTGCGAAGTATGTCCGATCCAGACGAGTACATGCTGGGCCATGTGGAAGAATCAGAAGTCCCGGGGAGCGAGCTCAGTCTTTTGAGGGGGTAGCAAACATCTCAAGGAGGAGCCATGCCACGCTGCGATGAGATGCGCGAAGGTGAGGTGTACTACTGCGAGCACTGCGGACTGGAGATCGAGGTCATCGAGGAATGCAGCCACGAAGAGGGTGAGGAACCTGAGGAGGTGTGCCGCATCGAGGGCTTCGTCTGTTGCGGCGAACCTCTGACGTTGAGAGAGGACTAAGGAGTGGCGAACTACACGATCGGCTGGTTGCCGGGAGACGGGATCGGTACCGAAGTCCTTGGCGCGGCGCGCATCGTGTTGGATCGTCTGGGTCTTGACGCCGACTACCGCGTTGGAGAAGTAGGTTGGGAGTGTTGGCGCAGGGAGGGTGACGCCTTCCCTCAGAGGACCATCGAACTGCTGCGCGGAGTGGACGCCGCTTTGTTCGGGGCCATCACCTCCAAGCCGGCGAAGGTCGCCGAGGCTGAGTTGGCGTCCCGGCTGCGGGGCACAGGGCTTGTCTATCGCTCGCCTATCGTGCGGATGCGCCAGCTCTTCGGCCTCTACGTGTGTCTGCGTCCCTGCAAGGCATATCCCTCGAACCCGCTCAACTACAGGGAGGGCATCGATCTCGTGGTGTTTCGGGAGAACACCGAGGATCTGTACGCGGGGGTTGAGTTCGCCACTGTGCCGGAGGAGTTGGCGGCGGTACTGGGAAGGCTCTCGGCCAACTTCGCACCGTTTGTGAAGCTGGCGGGTGACGACTACGCCATATCGTGCAAGGTGAACACACGGGCCGGCTCGGAGCGCATCGTGCGCGAAGCCTTCGAATTCGCCCGCAGGTTCGGGCGCAAGAAGGTGACCATCGTTCACAAGGCCAACGTGGTGCGGGCTACCGACGGACTCTTTCTCGAGACTGCCCGGGAGGTGGCACGGGAGTACCCGGATGTCGCGGCCGACGATGCGAATATCGACGCCATCTGTATGTGGCTGCTGAAGAACCCGTTCAATTACGACGTGTTGGTTGCCCCGAACCTCTATGGCGACATCATCTCCGACCTGTGCGCTCAGATGGTGGGCGGGCTGGGCTTCGGATGCTCTGCCAACATAGGGGACCAGTCGGCCGTCTTCGAGCCCACGCATGGGTCAGCCCCGAAGTACGCGGGCCTGGACAAGGTGAACCCCATCGCCACCATCCTGGCCGCCAAGATGATGCTCGACTGGCTCGGCGAGGCAGAGATGGCGGCGCGTGTGGAGGCGGCAGTGGCCGCGGTGATCGCTGAGGGGACCGTCCGCACGTACGATATGGGCGGCGTGAGCACGACCACGCAGATGGCGGAGGCCATCGCGGCAAAGCTTTGAGAGGAGACGCGGTGAACAAGACGACCGTGCTACGGAAGGCCATCATGGAGCGGCGCGCGGTGGTGGCGCCCGGCGCGCACGATGCTCTCAGTGCCAAGGTGATCGAGCGGTGTGGCTTCGAGGTCGTGCAGGTGTCGGGGTATGGGGTGGCAGGGTCGCTGCTGGGGCTGCCCGACGTCGGCCTGGTGCAGATGAAGGACGTGCTCGACGTCACCTGGAACATCGTGCAGGCCGTAGACATCCCTGTGATGGCCGATGTCGACACCGGCGGGGGCAACGCCGTCAATGCAGCTTGGATCACCGGGCGGCTGATCACGATGGGCGTGGCCGGCATGAACATCGAAGACCAAGTGTTCCCGAAACGGTGTGGCCACATGGCCGGTAAGGAGTGCATCGACGCCGATGAGATGGCCGGCAAGGTGCGGGCCTGCGCCGATATGCGCGACCGTCTCGACCCCGACTTCATCATCAATGCCCGCACTGATGTGTTCGCCGGCATGGGTCTGAGCGAGGCCATCCGGCGCTGCAATCTGTATCTGGATGCCGGAGCAGACCTGGCTTTCATCGATGGCATCAAGACCCGGTCCGACGTGCAACGCGCGGCCAGAGAGGTCAGGGGCCCGCTGTCTGTCAACCTCATGGATGCAGTAAGCGGCATGAGAACCGAGCTCATCCCCATACCCGACCTGGCGGCCATGGGCATCGGGAGGGTGTCTATCCCGGTGGCCTCGATCATGGTGATGCACAAAGCCCTCGTGGAGTTTTTCACCGCCTTGAAAGCTTCTCCAACTGGGACGTTGCCGGGGCAGACACGGTGGGTCAGCTCCTTTGAGGAATACACAGACTTCGTCGGCCTGAACGACTACAGGACCCTTGAAGACCGGTATCTGCCGACGCAGCGTCTGGACAGCAAGTATGGCGAGGTGAAGAAGATAGTCGGATGACAGGGTGCGCCGGAGTCCGGCCGGGCGCGCGCCGGGGCGGCGCGCCACCCGCCGGTGTGCGGCGTAGGACAGAGGAGGTGCGCCGGTGGGCATGACTGTTGCGGAGAAGATCTTGGCCCGCGCTTCCGGGGCGGCCCATGTGGCGGCCGGCGAGGTGGTGGAGCCCGCGGTCGACTTGGCCATGTCGCACGAGAACGCCGCTCTGGTGATGAATCAGTTCGCCCAGATCTATGAGGGCACCGGCCTGAAGGCCCGGGTCTGGGACCCGGATAAGATAGCCATCGTCTTCGACCATCGGGTCCCCGCCGAGACCGCAAAGACGGCGACCAATCAGAAGAAGGTCCGTGAGTTCGTCGCTGCGCAAGGCATCACCAAGTTCCACGACATCAGCGCCGACGGTGGCGGGATCTGCCACCAGATACTCCCCGAGAGCGGGTACGTGCGGCCCGGCATGGTGGTGGTGGGAACCGACAGTCACACCAGCACCCACGGTGCGCTCGGGGCGATGGCCATAGGAGTGGGGGCGACCGACATGGCCGGGGTCTGGGCATTGGGCCGTATGGTCAACGTGGAGGTGCCGGGGAGCATCAAAGTGGTGGCCGACGGGGAGTTCGGACCGAGTGTGGGGCCGAAGGATCTCATCCTCTATCTCATCGGCATGCTCTCGGCGGAGGGGGCCAACTTCCGGGTCATCGAGTTCCACGGCCGGGCCGTCAGGGGTATGTCGCTGTCCGGACGCTTGGTCGTCTGCAATATGTCGGTGGAGGCGGGGGCCACCTGCGGCATAGTGCCTGCCGACGACGAGACGGTGCGGTATCTGCGCGAAGAGGCGGGGGTCGTCGACCCCATGGAGGCGGTGTCGCCCGACGGCGACGCCGTCTATGAGGAGACCTTAGAGATCGACGTCTCCCGGATAGAGCCACAGGTGGCACGACCGCACACCGTCGACAACGTCGGACCGGTGGGCGATGTGGAGGGGACCAGGATAGATCAGGTGGTGATCGGCTCGTGCACCAATGGTCGTTTGGACGACTTGGAGACCGCTGCCGCGGTGTTGCGGGGCAACAGGGTAGCGAAGGGTACTCGCATGTTGGTCTTCCCGGCTTCGTGGCGCATCTACAAAGAAGCATTGGCGAGGGGGATCATCGCCGATCTGGTCGGGGCGGGCGCCATCATCATGAACCCGGGCTGCGGCTGCTGTCTGGGGGTGCATCAGGGCGCCCTGGGTGACGGCGAGGTGGCCCTTGCCACCACCAACCGCAACTTCAAAGGCCGCATGGGCAACCCTGATGCCTCGGTCTATCTGGCGTCGCCTCTCACCGCCGCCGTGAGCGCGCTCCACGGTGCTATCACCGACCCGCGGAAGGAAGGGGGCTGAGATGAGCGCGTCCTACAGGGCCAGGGTGGTATTGCGACTGGGTGATGACGTTTCCACCGACGCCATCTATCCGGGCCGCTTCATGGCCACGGTTCTTCCCACCGAGACGCCGCAGTATTGCTTCGCCGATGTGATTGAGTTCAATCGGAGGCTGCGCGACGGGGAGGTGCCCCCCGGAAGCGTGATCGTGGCCGATCGTAACTTCGGCACCGGCTCTTCGCGTGAACAGGCGGCTTCCTGCCTCAAAGGCTGGGACCTGGTCGTGGTCGCCAACAACTACTCGCGCATCTTCTTGCAGAATGCGGTGAACCTGGGGTTGCGGCTGGTGGTCTGCCCGGGTATCGAGGCCTCCGAAGGCGACGAGTTGGAGCTATCCGCTGAGGCCGTGACCAACCTGAGGACGGGCGCCACTTTTCTGGTCGAGCCGCTACCTCCGGCCCGGCAGGCGATCGTGGACGCGGGAGGGCTCATACCTTACATCCGCAGGCGGGTCACCGAGGCGCGTGCAGGCTAGCTCGACTGCCCGTTGCGCGTGGGCTTCCCGGAAGACCAACGCCTCCACCATGGTCTGGACACCGCCTCCGCGATGGCCGCGTCTGCCTCCTCCAGATTGAAGTACGGCAAGAGCAGGTCTTCCATCTTGTAGAGACCATTGGGTTTGTCCTGCAGGTGTTTGACCGCGAACAGGATGCCGTTACCAAATGCCTCTCGTGATATGGACTCGTGCCTGAACCGGACGGTCTGGTAGGGGAAGCCGAACAGGATCTCGTGGACCCCGATGATGCCGCCCGCCCTGATGGTCTTGATGTTCTCTTCGGGCACGTCGAGAGTGCTCGCGAGGAGCTTTGCGGTGCCCGACACCTCGGGTTTCTGCTTGAAGTGCTCTTCGATCACCTCGATGTCGGTATTGGGAGCGATCTTCTTCAGGATCTGGGCGGCGATGATCATGAAGTTGATGCCAAGAGTGATGTTGGGCGAGTGCATCACCGTGGTGATCTCGGAGTAGTGCTTGAGCTTGTCCAATTGCTCAGGGGAGTACTGGGAGACAGCGGTGACTATGGAGATGCCGCGCCTGGCGGCCGTGGCGCCGTAATAGTCGAGCCCGTTCTCAGAAGAGAAGTCCACCACCACATCGACCGGGTGTTGGTCGAAGAGTTCGTCGGCCGTGAATTCGTCCTTCTTGTACATGAGTCCCGGCTCATCCGATTCGACACCCAAGAACTCGGGCACCGAGCGATGAAGGAGCACGCTCGACCGTCTGATGACCCACTGCAGATTGGTTTCTTTGGACTCGAGCAAGACGCGGGCTACCGATCGCCCGGCTCTGCCGAATCCCATAAGGCCGACCTTCATGCTTCCCTCCTTCAGTCGGTCGGTGGACAAGGACAGCATGCGTTTCTAATAAGGTGTTTGCCGGGTCGGGCGCAAGTCTCCTGATGGTGAAGCCCTTCACGGCCCAAGGAGAACAACGGCGTCTCCGGTCACGAGGGAGACCAGGATCGTCGTGAGGTGACCCTCATATTTGAGCTTTGGCTTCTTATGTATATCACACGGTGGCCTTCTCGCGCGAGTGCGCTGGACTGAGTGCCGGCGCGTCGCAGGTCGTGGGCGGCATCTCCGAGATATAATGCAGCACCCCTGCCACTCCAACGCAACAGAGAGAGTCGATATGATCCTGAAGCTCGGCATCCCCAAGGGCAGCCTGGAGAACACCACCATCGACCTGTTCAAGCGGGCCGGTTACAACATGTCCACCTCGAGCCGCTCGTACTTTCCGGTCGTCGACGATCCCGAGATAGATTGCCTACTCATCCGCGCCCAGGAGATGGCGCGCTATGTGGAAAACGGCATCCTCGACGCAGGGGTCACGGGTCTCGATTGGGTCCGAGAGAGTGACGCCGCAGTACACACGGTCTGCGACCTCGTCTATGCCAAGCAGAGCTTTGGCAAGGTGCTGCGGTGGGTGCTGGCTGTTCCGGAGTCTTCTCCCGTGCAGAGCGTGAAAGACCTCGAAGGGAAGATCATCGCGACAGAGTTGGTGGCCACCACCAAGCGCTACCTGGCCGAGAAAGGCGTGAACGCCAAGGTGGAGTTCAGCTGGGGAGCGACTGAGGTCAAACCGCCCGAACTGGCCGACGCCATCGTGGAGGTGACCGAGACCGGGAGCTCCCTGCGGGCCAACAAGCTGCGCATCGTGGAGACCGTTCTGGAATCGAACACCCAGCTCATCGCCAACGTGCAGTCGTGGGAAGACCCCGAAAAACGGCGCAAACTGGAAGACATCAGCATGCTGCTGCAGGGTGCCATCGCGGCGCTAGGCAAGGTTGCAGTGATGCTCAACGTGCGTCGCGCCGACTTGGACACGGTGCTGCAGGTGTTGCCGGCGTTGCGCAGACCCACCATTTCGTCGCTCAGCGACGACGAGTGGTTGGCCATCAACACTATCGTCGATGAGTCGGTGGTTCGGACTATCATCCCGCGCCTCAAGGAGGCCGGAGCCGAGGGCATCGTGGAGTACCCGCTCAACAAGATCGTGATGTAGGGCGCTCAGTCTCCTCCGGGCGCGCCCCGGCTACCCTCAGGTATCTGCGCGGCGAGCGCTTTTCGGAGTTTGATGGTGCGCACCAGCAGTTCGCCTGCTCCGGCCGCGGCCCGGCCGATCTCCGGATCGTGGCCGGCAGCGCCCGCGGACCACAACCCGCATGCCTTCACCTTGGCCACCACGCGGTACCCGAGGTCGGCAAGAGGCAGGGACATCGCCTCGATCGTGTGTCCCAGATATTGCTCCTCCGCCTGTTCCCCGACGGCGATGACCACCGCGCACGCCCCTCCCAGCGCCTCGCGGATCCCAACCCAGCAGGAACGATCCTCTGGATCGAATACCTCCAGGCAGTAGCAGCGCTCGAGAAAGCTCTTGACCAAGGAGGACACGTTGTAGAAGTAGACGGGTGATCCCAGCACCAGGCCATCTGCCTCCAGTATCAGGGGGTAGAGGCTCTGCATGTCATCCTGGATCACGCACCTGTGCGACGAGGCGCAGCTTTCACATCCTCTGCATCCCTCGATGTGTTGGTCGCGCAGCATCACCAGGCGCGTCTCAGCGCCGGCCCTGCCGGCGGCGTCCAGAGCATCCTTGACCAGGATGTGCGTGTTTCCACCTTTTCGCGGGCTTCCTACCACACCTAGGATCTTCACGCCGGTATCGCGGTTCACAAGAGCCCCCCCAACGTCTACCAGCCTTCTGCGACACGCCCGTGAAGCGGCCGCCCTCATACCAGTCTGCCACATGCGGAGCCGACTTGCTGGACAGAATCGCCAAAGAGAAGACCCCCTCCGGCGCCCCAGGAATGGGGGCGCCGGAGGGGGTCGTTCGGCCGGATGGCGACCGTGGTCGAGGGGGTTGGCCTACTTGCCCAACCAGCCGTCGACCAGGGCTTGATTCGCGGGCTCGCTCAGCCAGGCCTCAACGGCCTCTTCTTCACGGCCCGATCCGTAGTCATCGATCACGAACTGGGAGAGCTTCGCCAGGGAGTCGTCGTCCATCCTGAAATTGGCGAGCCACCCTGCGACGGCCGGGAAGTCCTTAGAGAATCCGAGGCGCGCCAGGATGTGCATCTTGTCGCCTTCCCCGAACAGACCCTGGGGATCGTCCAGATCCTTGAGATCGTGAGCCGCGTAGACCCAGTGGGGTCTCCAGAGAGTCACGACAATGGGCTCCTCTCGATCTATCGCCCTATCGAGTTCGGCGAGCATGGCAGGGGTACTGCCTTCCAGCAACTCGTACCCGTCCAGCTCGTACCCGGGCATGACGGCCTCACGCGTCAGGCGAGTGAGCCCTGCACCCGGCTCTATCCCAACGATCACGCCGCCGAACATGTCGGCGTTGCCCTTGAGGTCGGCGATCGAGTTGATATCTTCCAGGTACGTGGGCACGGTCAGCTCGAGGGTGCCCTTGTCGTACCAGACGTTTATGTCTTCCAGCTGATCGCCGTATTCGTTCCAGTAGTCTTCGTGCGTGGTGGGAAGCCAGGCGTCGGTGAAGAAGTCGATATCGCCCGCGGCCAGTCCTGCGTACACCGGCGCGGCGTCGAGTTGGGTCAGCGAGACGCTATACCCCTCGTCTTCAAGTATCCTCTTCCACAAGTAGGTGGTGGCGATACATTCGTCCCACGCTATCCATCCGATCCTGACCTCACCGAGATCACCGCCGGATGGCGCCTCTGTTGTTGCGGGCGCCTCTGTTGTTGCGGTAGGCTCCTCGTCTCCGCATGCCGTGACGGCCAGTGACAGCACGACCAGTACTAGCGCCGCAAGTAGGCCGATCAAGATCTTCTGCGAAACACCTGTCTTCTTCTTTGCTCCGGAACTCATACAAACTCCTTCGATCTCTAGCTGATTCCAGTCTCTGTTTGAACCGATAGAACGTCCCCTTTCGTACTACGCTGTCCCTGCCCTGTCACCGGTCTTGCCGCCACTCAAGGCGGCCGTCAAACGGTCCAGGTATATAGCCAATAGGACGACCGCTAGACCGCCCTGAAAGCCCAAACCTACGTCGAGTCTCATCACGCCGCGGTACACCACCGCGCCAAGGCCGCCGGCACCTACGATGCCCGCCATGACGACCATGGAGAGCGCCAGCATGATCACCTGATTGACGCCGGCCATGATGGTCGGCATGGCCAGCGGAAGCTGGATGCTCCTGAGCACCTTGAAACCCGTGGCGCCGAACGCCTCCGCGGCTTCGACCACTTCCTTGTCCACCTGGCGGATACCCAACTCTGTGAGCCGCACGGCCGGTGGCATGGCGAAGATCACGGTTGAGATCACGCCGGGCACACTCCCTATCCCGAAGAAGATGATGGCCGGGATGAGGTAGACGAAAGCCGGCATCGTCTGCATGAAGTCCAGGATCGGACGCACGAGGCCGCTCACCACCTGGTTCCGAGCGGCCAGGATGCCCAGCGGCAATCCCAAGATCACCGCGATGACGGCCGCAACGAGCACCAGAGACAGCGTCGACATCGCTGCGTTCCACAGCAACATGCTCTGGACCAGGGCGAACCCGATGAACGAGAACGCCCCGAAGACGAAGCCACGGGCGCCCCAGCCGATGATGCCGAGGATACCTGCCATCACGAGCGGGGACGGCCAGAGGAATGCTTTCTCCAGGCTGTTCGTCATCCAGCTCACCACGGTGCTGATGAAGTCGAAGAACCCGCCCAGATAGTCGGTCAGCCAATCGACAATCGACTCCACCCACGAATCCACGGGCACGCGGTATCGGGCGAACAGCCACACGAGAGCCACGGTAACGCCGATGACAAGGATGGTCCGTGTCCAGATCCTGCGCCGTCTGCCGGCCGCCTGCTCCTCCTGGAACTTCTTCACCAGGCGTCTGTGACCGATCCTCTCTACCTGCTTGTCGCTCCTATCGCGGATCAAGGGCGGTCTCCTCTGTGTCGATGGTCGCGGCAGCCTCGTCGCTGTCGTCCGCGCCGTTGTTCACTGTGGCCGTCTCTCCGAGGGCCTGAAGAAGCGCCACTCTCGAGATGACTCCAAGGAGCCTGCCGTCCTTCACCACTGGGAGGGGGAGTCGAGACTCGGCGGACGTTATGAGCAGATCGGAGACGGGTGTTTCCGGGTCGACTGTCGCCATGTCCGTGTGCAGGATGCCGTCGAGTCGGGGCTCCTTACGCCTGATTGCGGCGATCACTTCGTCGTCTAGGGTCGCACCCATGAGCCTGCGATCGGGTCCCACGACGAAGAGGGCCGATACCTGCCTGTCGCGCATCGCCTTGAGGGCGGCCGACGGTCCTTCGCGGGCAAGAATGACCGCGATCGGTTCCTGCATGATGGAAGCGGCGGTGAGCACGCGTGAGCGGTCGACCTGCCTGACGAACGTAGCTACGTACTCCGTTGCGGGGTTTGTCAGGATCTCTTCGGCTGTGCCGATCTGGTCGATGCTCCCGCCCTTGAGTATGGCGATGCGATCTCCAAGGAACATCGCCTCGTTGAGGTCGTGGGTGATGAAGACGATGGTCTTCTTCAGCTCGCTCTGCAGGCTCACGAGCTGCTGCTGCATCTCGTTGCGGATGAGCGGGTCGAGTGCACTGAAGGCCTCGTCCATGAGCAGGATGCCGGAGTCTGTGGCCAGCGCCCGAGCGAGCCCCACGCGCTGCTGCATGCCGCCCGACAGCTGGTGGGGCATCTTGTCCTCCCAGCCTGCTAGGCCCACTTTCTCGAGCGCTTCGAGAGACTTGGACTTGATCTTGGCCTTGTCTTCGCCCTTGACTTCCAGACCCCAGCCTGTGTTCTGGAGCACGTTGTAGTGCGGAAAGAGGCCAAAATGCTGAAACACCATGCTGAGCTTCTCGAGTCTGGCCTGTCTCAGCTCCTTGTGGTCCAGCTTCACGATGTCAAGGCCGTCGATCAGGATCGTGCCCGCAGTGGGCTCGTAGAGGCGGTTCATGCAACGCACCAGCGTCGATTTTCCCGATCCGGAAAGGCCCATGACGACGAAGATCTCGCCTTCCTGGACGTCCAACGAGACGTCGACCACGGCCGGAACCACGTCCAACCGGTTCTTGACCTCGTCAAGCGGGGCTCCGTCCCTGAGCAGTTCATAGGCACGAAAGCTGTGTCTGCCGAAGATCTTGTAGAGTCTTCTGACCTCTATTTTGGTCATGGTCTGTTTCCCATGGTCGATGTCCAGTCCTGTGGGTACAAGCGCCGCTGAACCGCGGCGGCTCGACCTACGAAATATTGATGTGTTTTATGAGTGCTGTTGTGCGGATGTCCCAAGGCGTTGGAGCACGGAGAGCGTGTCACTTGCCCTGGGCAGAGAAATCTGGAGAGTCACGCCCTGAGGCGCATTAGCAGGTCAACCACAGTCATTCCAAGCGACTTACCCAGCCCTTGATGTGGTTGGGGCGATGCTCCAATTTCTCCACTTAGATCGTGGGCCCGACAGATAGGACTTAAGAAATCTCCTTGTCGTTTTCCATGCAGAGAGTATACCCGAATGGCTTAGATCAGACACTTCGGCCGGTTTAGGTCCGCCAGATCAGGGGCGCTCACCGGCGTTTGCAGCTGCCCGCGCGACGGTGGAATCAGTGCGTTTGTTTCCTCTCGGAGAAGCTAAGATAGACGCCTTGACAGGTCGTCGACCTGCACGTCAAGGCCCACGGTCGCCTTTCAACCAGGTCGAGAGGAGTGTCGTGAAGGGTGAACGGATAAGTGTGATGACGAGTGCGGCTCAGACGAAGTCTTTGGGCAGGCGGGGCGCCGTGCGCTTCGCACTGATGTTGGTCGTCGTCGGGTTGGCGATGCTGGGTTGCGGAAAGACCGGCGACGGGGTGGTCGGGGACGGCGCCCCGGTCGTCGTCGCCGATACCACTTTCATGGCCGACATAGTGCAGAACGTGGCTGGAGAAAGCTTCAGGGTCGTCCCCTTGGTGCCGTCGGGGGCCGATCCGCACTCTTTCGAGCCGACTCCGCAGGACGCCAAGTCGGTCGCCGAATGCGAGGCCGTGGTCATCAACGTCACGGGGTTGGTGCCGCAACTCGACGACCTGATATCGGCGGTCGGGGACAGTGGCGTCACAGTCATCGCGGCCGCCGCAGGCTTGTCCGGGGCGCCCGACGACCCGCATCTTTGGCTCGACCCCATCATGGTGATCAGTTACGTGGCCACTATCGCGCAGGGTCTTGCCGAATTGGACCCCGCGGGTGCAGACTCCTATCGTTCGCGGGCCGAGACATACAAGACGCAACTGCGCGAGCTCGATTCGTGGATCGCCGATGAGGTGTCGGTTCTGCCCTCGGAGCAGAGGCTGCTGGTCACCAATCATAAGAGCCTGAGTTACTTCGCCGGGCGGTACGGGTTTCGTGTAGTGGGGGCTTTGTTCCCGACGGTGAGCGGTCAGGGGACACCGTCCGCGCAGGAGGTGGTGGCGCTTGTGAACGACATCAAGAGTAGCGGTGCTCCGGCCATCTTCCTCGAGACCGGCAGCAACACCGATCTGGCCCGCCAAGTGGCCAGGGAGACCGGGGTGGCGGTGGTGGACGATCTGTACATAGCCTCGCTGGGAGACGAAGCGTCGACATACATCGAGATGATGCGTCGCAACGTGACCCTGATCGTGGACGCGCTCAAATGAGCGATCTCCTTGAACTCCGCGGCGTCAGCGTCTGTTATGGCGGGCGGACGGCGCTTGACTCGGTGTCGCTCTTCGTCCCGCACGGCGGGCAGGTGGCCGTGGTGGGTCCCAACGGGGCGGGCAAATCCACGCTCTTCAAGGCGATGATGGGCTTGGTACCCCTGAGCAGTGGAGAGATGCTCATACACGGACGTCCGGCCTCCGAATACCGCGATCCGGTGGCCTACGTGCCGCAGCGGGAGGAGGTCGACTGGCGCTTCCCGGTGACAGTGTTCGATGTCGTCGCTATGGGACGCTACGGGCGCGGGCGCTGGCTGAAGAGGCTCACAGAGGGCGATCGAGAGGTGGTGAGGCGGAGCCTCGAACGCCTTGCGATCAGCGGTCTTGCCCAACGGCCTATCGGGGAGCTCTCGGGGGGGCAGCAGCAGAGGGTGTTCCTGGCCCGAGCACTTGCGCAGGAGCCGCACGTACTCCTTCTCGACGAGCCCTTCACGGGGGTGGACATCGGTACGCGCGAAGCGACTCTCGAGCTGCTGCAGAACCTGCGGGCAAGCTCGGTGACGGTATTGGTCTCGACGCACGACCTGGATCTCGCGGCAGGAAGATTCGACCAGGTGGTGCTGCTGAACGGCCGCCTCATCAGTGCCGGAGTACCCAAGGAGGTCTTCACCGAGGAGCATCTGCATGAGGCCTTCGGCGGGCAGATGGTCGTTGTGGATGGCAAGGTGATAGTCGTCGACCAGTGCTGTGGTGGTCACGGGCCGGTGGGGGGCATCGACACCTGCGAGTGCGACACGTGCAAGGTCACCGATACGGGGAGCAGCGGGCCATGAGTTGGCTGACCGAGCCGTTCACCATGGGTTTCATGCAGCGGGCTCTGGTGGCTTCCATCATCGTGGGGGTGGTGTGCGCGATCATAGGCTGCTATATCGTCCTACGCTCGATGGCCTTTCTGGGAGACGCTCTGGCCCATGCCATACTGCCGGGAGTGGCGGTCGCGTACCTCGCCGGTGCGAACCTTCTAGCGGGGGCGCTCATCGCGGGTGTGATCGTGGCCGTGGGCATCAGTTATGTCTCGCGGGCCGGCACGATCAAGGAGGATACGGCCATCGGTATCTTCTTCGCCGCCGCCCTCGCTTTGGGGGTGGTCCTCATCAGCACCATGGACACCTATGCGGTCGATCTGACGCACGTGCTCTTCGGCAATGTCTTGGGTGTCAGCGCCGTCGATCTCTGGATCACCGCCGGGCTGGCGGTCGCGGTGCTCGTGGCGATCGCGCTGCTCTACAAGCGGCTGCTGGTGGTGTCTTTCGACCCCATCCTTGGGCAGACCCTGGGACTTCGTACCAACCTACTCCGCACCGGCCTGTTCTTGATGTTGGCCGCGACTATCGTCGTTTCGCTCAGGACGGTGGGGGTGGCGCTCGTCGCGGCCATGTTGGTGACTCCACCGGCGGCCGCATATCTTCTCACACGCAGACTACCGGCCATGATGGCGGTCTCGGCCCTCATCGGCATCGTGTCGGCAATCGGGGGTCTGTACGTGAGCTACTACCTCAACGTGGCGTCGGGTGGTGCTATGGTCCTGGTGGCCACGGGGATCTTCCTGGTGGCTTTTCTGTTCGCTCCCGCGAGAGGCGTGCTGTGGCGGCTCCGCCGTCCCCGGCGCGCTAAAGCCAGCTGATCAACCCGGTCTCGAGGTCGTACCAAGCTCCCATGACCGTCAATCGACGGTCGGCTATGCTGTGACGCACCACCGGGCTGGCCAGCACGGCCTCTATCTGCCCCGCCACGTTCAAACGGGCGCTGGTGTCGATCAGCTCATCGGGGGCCTGGCACTCCGCACGCGCCGCCTCGACTGCGGGTCTGATGGCTTTGAGGACGCTGTCCGAGGCCCCCTGCAACTCATCAGGGTTGTAGGAGCAGGCGCTGGTGACCGCGCCGCAGCCACTGTGGCCCAGAACCAGGATGAGGGCCACCGCAAGGTGCTCCACCGCATACTCGAGACTGCTCAAGACCGTTTCGTCGACCACGTTGCCGGCCACCCTTACAACGAAAAGGTCACCCAGACCCTGATCGAAGATGAGCTCGGGGCTGACACGCGAGTCGGAGCACGTAAGCACCGCCACCGAGGGATGCTGCCCGCGTGCCAGAGCGGCTCGGGTCTCGGGGTCGACGGTTGCGAGGCGAGGCTCGCCCGCGACGAAACGGGCGTTGCCCTCTGTGAGTCTGGCCAGTATGGTGCTGACCGGTTCGCGGGATCGCATCACTCTGCGAGTGGACATCGTCGTCGTGGCTCCTTGTCGGATGCGGCGCCGGCGCGTGGTCGCGCCGGCGCCGCGTGTTCACGTGAGAACCGGCCCGCGGGGGCGCCGGCTGTCCGCTGCTACTTGTGTTTCTTCTTCACCGGACCGATAGGCAGTACCACTCGGTCGTACACCTCGTTCAAGATCTGGGCCACTGCCGCATAGATGGCGGACAGGCCGCAGATGATGCCTTCCCAGCCCGCGATCTTGCCGACGACCTCGCTGCCGGCCCAATCACGGATGGCAAGTAGCCAGAAGAGGACGACCAGGGTGCCGAAGACCACTTGCAGCGATCGGTTGATCCTGAGTGTGCCGATGAACATGCAGAAAGTGAAGAAGCCCCAGAAGAAGAAGTACCAACCCATCATCCCTGTGGAGGTGGCTTCCCAAAGACCCAGCGCCGGCCCAAGGAGCAGACCTACGAGGGTGAGCCAGAAGAGACCGTACGAAGAGAAAGCGACGGTTCCGAATGTGTTGCCCTTCTTCCATTCCATCCAGCCTGCGAAGATCTGAGCCATTCCGCCATAGAAGACCCCCATGGCCAGAATCATCGCGCCGAGCTCGTAGAAACCGGTGTTGTGGATATTCAGAAGGACGGTGGTCATCCCGAATCCCAGTAGCCCCAACGGCGCCGGGTTGGCTGTCGTGTCCTTGATCTTCGCCACGATCTTCTCGTGCTTTTCTTCCATCAAGCAACCCCTCCTCAAAGATGTGTTTGGAACGTCTGCGACTCTATCTCGCTGGTCGCCTCTTGTCCAGCGCTTGCACGATTCTTCGGATGGTAGCGGATTGGGATACAATCTCTCTCATGATCCTCTGGGGTGAGATACGGGAGTTCCCCCTGTTCACCGTGCTGCAGTTCCTGTCGCAGCAGCGGAGGACAGGTATCCTCGAGATACAGGATTTCGAGGACCTCGGCTTCATCTACATGTCCACCGGCCGCGTCGAGGGCATCAGCATGCAGACCTGGGACGAGATGCTGGGTAACCGGCTGGTGGCGGCGGGCGCCTTGACCGAAAGCCAGGTGCGGGAGTGTTGGCTGGAGTCGGGTAGCAGCGAGAAGACGCCGGTCATAGCGGCCCTGCTCGACCGCGCAAAGGGCGATCATCGCGAATTGGTCGAGATCGTCAACCGGCACACGGCCGACGCGGTCATGCAACTCATGTATTGGAACGGGGGCACGTTCCGGTTCAGCACATCGGCCGAACCCGTCTATTTCCCGGTGATCCCTTCGCTGTCGGTAGATTTCTTGTTGCTCGATGCCTATCGCAGGGTGGATGAGGGCGAGCGGCCTTGGCACAAGAAGATCTCTCTGGAAGAGGAGTTGTGCCTGACCTGTACGATCGAGTGCTCTCCGGAGATCAAGAAGCGCTATCTGAGGCCCGACGTCTGTCTATGGCGCAGTATGCCTGCCGTGCTCAAAGACCCCATCTTTCGGGGAATGCGTAAGCTCGGCATGGTGGGTGAACGGCAGGAGCGACCGGGGCCCGGCGACGAGTACGGCGACATGGACGATCTCCCGTTCGTCTGATCCGGATGCGTGTGAGTGTCGTCTGTGTCGGACGTCTGAGCCGGGAATATCAAGGAATCTGGCGCCACTACGAGGGTCTGCTGAGGCCGTACGCGAATGTGGAAGTCCTGGAAGCGGCCGAGACCCCATTGTCGTTCGGCTCGGAGCAGGCTCGGTCGAAGGAGGGCGGTGCTGTTTTGAGCCTTCTGCGCAAGGGGGCTTTCACCGTAGCCCTCGACGCGCGCGGGAGGACCTTCTTGTCCGAGGAATGGAGCGCGTTCTTGGCCGGGAAGAAGGTCGAGGGCCAGAGCCACTTTCAGTTCGTGTTGGGTGGCGCCTCAGGTCTCGACCGGCGCGTGCTCGAAGCGGCCCACCTGTGCTGGTCGTTATCAACGCTGACGTTTCCGCACCAGATGGCGCGGTGTATGGTTCTCGAACAGTTCTACCGAGCCGTCAGGATAGAGCGCAACGAGCCGTACCATCATTGACGGCGTGGAGTGTGGCCGGGCGTGAGACAGTGATCAGAGATCGAGAGGGATAGAGCCAGGTGATAACAGAGAGAGTCCAGAAAGTCTTGGCGGCGTGGGCCGCCGAAGAGGGGTGGGACGAGATGCCCGCGTGCATCCTGGAGCGCCCTGCCGAGGAGACGCACGGCGACTACGCGACGCCGGTCTGCATGCAGATGGCCAAGCCGGCGCGGCGGGCTCCACGCGTTTTGGCCGAGGAGCTCCGCGGTCGCCTGCTGGCCGACCCGGCGGTGGCCCGCGCGGTGGAGTCTATCGAAGTCGCCGGACCGGGGTTTCTCAACTTCACTCTCAGCCGCGCCGCCTACAGGGAAGCCATGCTGGAGATGCTCGCTCAGGGCGACGAGATAGGCCGAGGCATCGCCCGGCCCAGTCCCCGGGTCAATCTGGAGTTCGTCAGTGTCAACCCCAATGGTCCTCTCCACGTGGGACACGGACGGTACGCAGCCTATGGCGACGCTCTCAGGCGGTTGATGGCCTTCAGCGGGATGAACGTGGCGACGGAGTTCTACATCAACGACTACGGGCGGCAAATGGATCGCTTCGGCCGGAGCATCGCGGCCAGGTACGCTCAGTCGTTCGGGCTCGATCTGCCGGTGCCAGACGATGGATATCAAGGCGCCTACGTGGGGGACATCGCGGCTGCTGCCCGCGCCGAGATCGGAGAGCAGTACCTGGAGGCTCTTGGAAAGGCGGCCGGTGAGCGGGCGGATGGTGGAACCACGGCAACGGCCGCAGGAGACACGGCAGCCGCCGCTCCGGCGGAACCGGACGACGACGCGGACGACGACGATTCCGCAGAGGGACCGTCCGACTGGCCGGACGATCCGGCCGTCAAAGAGGCCATATCGTTCTTCAGGGCCTGGGGATGCCGAGTCATGCTGGACGAGATGCGCGAGGAGCTCGCGGGCTTCGGTGTGCTGTTCGACGTGTGGTTCAGTGAGACCACTCTGCACGAGAGCGGGCGGCTGGAGCGTGTTGTCGAGCGGCTTCTGGAGTCGGGCGAGGCCTACCGGCAGGACGACGCCGTGTGGCTCAAGACCACTTCGCGTGGCGACGACAAAGACCGCGTCCTCATCCGCGCCAACGGGCATCCGACCTACTTCGCCGCCGACATCGCCTACCACGAGGACAAGCTGGAGCGCGGCTTCGAGCATCTCATCAACATCTGGGGCGCCGACCATCACGGGTATGTCCCACGGATGAAGGCCGCGGTGGAGATCCTGTCAGGACGGCCGGGCGCGCTGGAGGTCATCATCGGCCAGTTGGTAAACCTCTTGGAGGCGGGCGAGCTGCGGCAGATGTCCACCCGGCGGGGTGAGATGGTCACTCTGGCCGAGCTCATCGAGGCTATCGGTGTCGACGCGGCCAGGTTCTTCTTGGTGTCGCGGTCGCAAGACCAGACCCTCGACCTCGATCTCGACCTTGCCCGCCGCCAATCCCAGGACAACCCGGTGTACTACGTCCAGTATGCGCATGCGCGCATCGCCAGCATCGTGCGCAACGTTCCCGAAGGCACCGAGGTCTGCCTCCCCGACGAGCCCGGAGTGCTGGGGTCGCCGTACGAGCGGGCCCTGATCAAACGATTGGAGAGCTTCGCGAGCGTGGTGCAGGATGCGGCCGAGCGCAGAGCTCCCCACCGTATCGCGGCCTACGCACAGGAGTTGGCCGCCGACTTCCACGTCTTCTACAAGCACTGCCGGGTCCTCGGCGTGCCGGCTTCGGAGACGTCGTCGCGCCTGGCCCTGTGTCTGGTGGTAAGGCGGGTGATCTACCGCTGTCTGGACCTGCTGGGCGTGAGCGCTCCCGAGAGCATGTAGGACCGGCGAGCATTGCCTGAGCTCCCTGAGGTCGAGACCGTCCGCCGGCAACTGGCCGGGTCGCTCATCGGCACGACCTTCACGGCGGTCGAGAAGACAGAACCCGCCATGGTGCGCGACTGCACTGCTCTGGAAGTGGAACGCCGGGTGCCCGGCAGGCGGATCCTGGGCATCGACAGGCTGGGGAAGTTCATAGTCGTTGCGTTGGACGGCGGGGTCTTCCTCACTCTTCATCTTGGCATGACGGGCCGTCTGCTCATCGACCCGGGGGATGGCCCCGGTCCGCATAGCCGGTTTCTCTTCACTCTTGAGGACGACACAGGACGGTCGTGCCGTCTGGAGTTCCGCGACCCAAGGAAGTTCGGCCGGTTGCATCTGACCACAGGCGGGCCGGCGCCGCGGATGCGCGGCCTCGGCCCCGATGCGTGGCTGGGGGAGTGGGACGCCGACTATTTGGCCGGGCGGCTACGAGGCAGGAGGGTCGCGTTGAAGGCCTTTCTCCTCGATCAGAGCAACCTGTGCGGCATCGGCAACATCTATGCCGACGAGATCCTGTGGTGGACCGGGCTCTCTCCATTGAGGCCGGCGGGCGCCTTGGGACCTGATGACGTGGCGCGGCTCGTTCAAGAGATCCCAACAAGGTTGGGTGAGGGTGTGCGACTGCTGGGCTGCACCTTGTCTGACTTCGTCGACACGGCGGGTGAACCCGGTGAGTTCCAGGATTGGCTGCAGGCCTACGGCAGACAGGGACAGACCTGCACCCGGTGCGGAGGGGTGTTGACGCGCACGATCGTCGGCGGGAGGGGGACGGCATACTGTCCGGGCTGTCAGCGTTAGGACAAAAAGAGAGCCCCGAGTGGACTCGCTTTTCGTCTGTCATCGGCTCTTACTTCGTCCCCGCTTCACTGTACTCCGCGGCCATTTGCCTCCGCGTTTTCTCTGCGGGACCCCTTGTAAGCTCCTGGGACGATGCGTCTGGGCTCTCGGGACTCTGCAACCCATTCTAAACGAGTCCCTTGAGAAGTCAAGCCCCCTTGCGGGTCCGGCCGGGCGAAAAAACACGCTGCGTGCAGCCGGCGCGGGCGGACTCGGCGTCCGCTCGGGGCGTACGGCTCGTCGCGGTGAGAAGAAAGAGTCTGTGTTATCATGCACGCAATCCGGCAGATCCGGTTGGCGAGCGGAGTTAACTCAGTTGGTAGAGTGCCAGCTTCCCAAGCTGGATGTCGCGGGTTCGAACCCCGTACTCCGCTCCTCTTTCTCCTCCCATCCTTGTCTCACGCTTCGCGTGGCGTAGTGCGTCTCGCGTCAAGGCGTGCGCGCAGCCACGAGAGCGACTCGCTGTGCACGCGCTCATCGTGCTGGGCCGACGAATGGCTGCCGTGCTGCAGGGCCAGCAGAGTGACGTCGGTGCGCAGGTGCCGGACGAGCTCCAGCGAGTGCCCGAAGGGGACCTGCCGGTCCGATCGCACATGCACCAGCAGCACAGGGCACTGCACCAGAGCTGCCAACTGCCGGCTGTCTTGTCTTTCGAAGTAGGCCCGGAGCCGCTGCCTGTCCCAGCGCGTGACAGCCGGAGAAGATTCGCCGGGCGCCTCGGTGTCGACGGTCGTCTTGGTGTGGCGTCGCGTGGAGCCCTCGTCGGTCTCTTCGTCACGGATGGCACTGAGCATCACCTCCTCGCTTGCCGGACAGATGAGCACGAGGGCTGCGAAGCCGGCCAGCGGAGCGCTCTTGAGGCCGTAGAAACCGCCCATGCTCGAGCCCCGGTAGCAGATGGCGTCGGGGTCGACGGCGGGATGGCTGCGCAGAAAGCGGACCGCGGCGAGGATGTCCTGTTCCATAGGGCCGTCTCCGCTGCCGTCGCTGTCTCCGTGACCGCGGAGATCGGGGGCTATAACAGCGAACCCATGTTCACAAGCCCTCAGGCAGAACTCCTCGTGACGCGAAGCCCTGCTGCCCGCGCCGTGGCCCACGACCAGGCCGGGCACGCGTGGCCGCATCAGGGCGGAGGAGAACCCAGCAGCAGGGGGGAGGTACAGGGTAGCGGCGAGCCGGAGGTCTGGTGGCAGGCCGTGGTCGCGTGCGGAGAGTAGTTCTACAGGGACACCGGCCACGCGAACGGCTCTAGAACAGTGTGGGTTGGTCGGGCCCCAACTGCAGATAGGCGACATAGGGGATGTTGCGGAACGACTGGCGGTAGTCGAAGCCATACCCGACGAAGAAGTCGTCGGGGACCTCGAAGCCGCGGTATCGCACGGGGATCTCCACGAGGCGCTGATGGGGACGGTCGAAGAGCGTGCAGATCTCCAGCGACCGCGGTCGCCGCAGCTGGAGTGAGCGCACGATGTAGTGCAGGGTGAGGCCTGAGTCGATCATGTCTTCGACCACGAGGACGTTCTTGTCTTTGACCGGCTGATCCAGGTCTTTCAAGAAACGGATGGCCTTGGCTCCCGCGTCGGAATGCTCTTGCGTGTAGGAGCTGATGGCCAGGAAGTCCATCTCGAGAGGCAGGTCGATGGCCCGAGACAGATCGGCCATGAAGAAGATCGCGCCCCGTAGGATGGATATCAGGAGGAGATCCTGCCCCTGATAGTCTGCGGTGATCTCAGCTCCCAGCTCTCGGACCCGCTTGGCGATGGTGTCGGCGTCGAGATAGACGTCTCCGACTCGCTCGTCGGGGTTCTGAGGCCTGGTGTATGAGGATTGCGAGGGAGCAGGATCGGTCATCACAGCCTCACAGATTGTACTTCTGAGCCATGCGTACGAAATCCTTGCGGTAAAGGAGTTTGACGCGGATATCAGGATGGAGTTCTCGCAGCCTGCGCACTTTGCGGTTCTTGGCGGTGACCAGCGACTGCTTCATCTCGGTCACCTCGATGAAGAGATCGAGGTCGGGCAAGTAGAAATCGGGTGTGAACGCTTCCACGATATTGCCGCGCTCGTCCTGTTCGAGGATGAAGGTGCGTGGCTCATACTCCCAAGCGATCCTGTGGTAGTCGAAGAGCTTGGCTGCCTCGAGCTCCGTGCGGGTCGCGAAGCTGGGTTGTTTGGCGCCCCGGTAGTAGGAGAAAGTCGGTGTCTCGTCAATCATCCTGGAACCTCATTCTACCAGCTAGCTCTGTGTGGTAACGTACCGGTGTTTCTTGGGGAGGAGGCCGCCTTGACCCACACTCTTGTGTATCCCATCACGTCGCGTCACAACGCCGCCGGGCATCTGGAGGTCGACGGCTGCGACGTCGTCGATCTGGTGGCCGAGTTCGGCTCCCCTCTCATGGTGTACGAGGAGAAGACCATCCGCGATCAGTGCCGGCGCTATGTGGAGGCTTTGCGCGAACACACCTCCGACTACGAGGTGATCTACGCCAGCAAGGCCTTCTCGTCGGTGGCAGTGGATCAGTTGGTGTTGGAGGAGGGCCTGTCCATAGACGTCTCCTCGGGGGGCGAGTTCTACATCGCCAAGCAGGCAGGTTTTCCCGCGGAGCGGATCTTCTTCCACGGCAACAACAAGACGCGTGAGGAGTTGGAATACGCGCTGTCCGAAGGCGTGGGCTTCGTGGTCGTCGACAGCTTTCAGGAGTTGCGGCTTCTGGAAGGGCTGCTCGCCGAGCGGGGCGCTTCTCAGAAGATACTGCTGCGAATCACCCCTGGGGTGGAGGCGCACACACACTCCTACATCGAGACCGGGTTGGTCGACTCCAAGTTCGGCTTCGGCCTGGCGGAAGGCGTGGCCCTGGAGGCCATCAGAGAGGCTCTGGCTTCGCCGAACCTGGAGTTGGTGGGGCTTCATGCCCACATCGGCAGCCAGATCTTTCAGTTGGATGCATACCGTAAGGCCATAGCTATCCTGGTGGAGCTCATCGGGCAGGCGCATGTGGGCTTCGGTTTCGAGTGCCGGTACCTGAACGTCGGGGGCGGGCTGGGTATCCGCTACACCGAGGAAGACACTCCGTCGTCCATCGGCGAATATGCCACAGTGAAGGTGGAGGGCGTACGCGAGGAGATGACGGCGATGGGTCTGCCCATGCCGCGGGTGCTCATCGAGCCGGGGCGCTCCATCGTGGGCAAGGCCGGCATCACCGCCTACCGTGTGGGCACCATCAAGGAGATACCAGGAGTGCGCACCTACGTGTGCGTGGATGGCGGCATGAGCGACAACATCCGTCCCATGCTCTATGGGGCGCAGTATGTGGGTATGTTGGCCAATAAGGCCGACGCGCCGGCGGACGCCACCGTCACGGTGGCGGGCAAGCACTGCGAGAGCAGCGACGTGCTCATCCGTGACGCGGTGCTGGCAAAGCCCGAGCCTGGAGATGTCTTGGTCATGCCGGCAACGGGCGCCTACTGTTACGCCATGGCCTCCAACTACAACGGCACCCCCCGTCCGGCGGTGGTACTGGTGAACGAGGGAGAGGCCCGGTTGATCATCGAGCGTGAGACGTATGCGGACTTGGTAGCCAAGCACCGTCCGCTCAAAGGCTGAGCCCACGGCAAAGACAGGGGGAGGCATGGATCGCAGGACCGTACGCATAGGGCTGCTGGGCCTCGGCACCATCGGGTCGAGTGTCTACCGGCTCATCGAGAAGGAGCACGATCAGATACTTGAGGGCACCGGCGTGGATCTCCAGGTGGCCCGGGTGCTCGAGGTCGACGCGAACAAGATACCGGCCGACGCGCCATCGGGTCTGTTCACGCGGGATTTCTCGGATATCGTGGACGATCCCACCATAGATGTCGTCGTGGAGGTCATCGGTGGCACCACCGCGGCGTTCGATTTCCTCGACGCGGCCATGCGCAACGGCAAGGACGTCGTGACGGCCAACAAACAGCTCATCGCATCCCGCGGAGAGGCGCTTTTCACCCTTGCTCGCGACCAGAAGCGGCACCTGCGCTTCGAGGCGTCGGTGGCCGGGGCCATCCCGATCATCAAGGTGATGCGCGAGAGCATGATCGCGGCCGGTCTGCACACGGTATATGGGATCGTGAACGGGACGACCAACTACATCCTCACCCGCATGTTCCAGGAAGAGGGCGACTATGTTGAGATCCTCCTGAAGGCCCAGGAGCTTGGGTACGCTGAGGCCGATCCGACCGCCGACGTCGGCGGGGCCGACGCCGCTGCAAAGATGGCCATCCTGGCATCTATCGCCTTCCATTCACGCGTCACCCTTAACGACGTAGCCTTCACTGGGATCCAGAATGTCACTCTGGCCGACGTCCGCTATGCCAAGGAGCTCGGCTTTGCCGTCAAGCTCATCGGAGCGGCCCGGTTGGTCGACGATCGGGTGAGCGTCCGGGTCTTCCCTGCGCTACTGCCCATGTCGCATCCCCTGGCGGCTATCAGCGGGTCCAACAACGCGGTATTCCTGCAGGGGGACGCCATAGGCGAGATCATGTTGATGGGCCCGGGCGCGGGCGGGGTGCCCACATCAACGGCCGTGGTCAGCGACATAGTCTCCATCGCAAACACCAAGGATGTTGGTTTTCTCCAGAGTTGCTCCTGCTATCGCAGTCTGAGCTTCTACCCGGCCGACGAGATGGAGTCCGCCTTCTTCATCAAAGTCAACGTGGCCGACGAGGCCGGGGTGCTGGCCCAGATATCCTCGATATTCGGGGAGCATGGCGTGTCCATCGCGAGCATGCTGCAGAAGGGCCGGGGCGACGAGGCGGAACTGGTGATCATCACTCATCCCACCAAAGAGAAGCACTTCTTTGCCGCCATCGCGGAGGCCAAGGGCCTCAGTTGCTGCAAGAGAGACCCCATGACCTTGAGGGTCCTCTAGCGCCGGCTGGCGGCCGGATCAGACATAGCGTCGGGGTCGCTGGGCGCGCGGTTCAGCCGCGGTGGGGTTCGGGTCGTGCTTCAAGGAGACCGGTGAATGGACAACAAAGATCGCTCGTGCACCATCGCGCATCTATCCGACCTGCACACGGGTTCGCAGTACTTCGTCCCCAATCTGCTCGACCGTGCGCTCGTCGAGGTGAACGATCTGGCGCCGGACATCGTGGTGGTGACCGGCGATCTCACCAACATGGGTTACCGGCAGGAGTTCCGTGAGGCGAGGGACTACCTGGATCGGTTGTCGTGCCCCGATGTGCTCGTGGTCCCGGGCAATCACGACAGCCGCAACGTGGGCTATGCGCACTTCGAGAAGCTCTTCGCGACACGTGAGACGGTGATAAGGAAGAACGGCGTCACCGTCGTCGGCGTTGATTCCACGGAGCCCGACCTCGACAATGGACGCATAGGTAGGCATCGCTATCCGTGGATCAAGGAGGCCTTCACCGAGCGGCCCAAGGACTTCAAGATCTTCATGCTGCACCATCACCTGCTGCCCATACCGGGCACGGGGCGGGAGCGCAACATCGTGAACGACGCGGGCGACGTGCTCGAGGTGCTCGTGGAGTGTGGTGTCAATCTGGTCCTCTCCGGGCACAAGCACGTTCCCTATGCCTGGCACCTCGAGGACATGTATGTGGTGAACGCGGGGACGGTGGCCACGCTGCGTCTGCGGGGTGACACGAAGCCCTGCTACAACGTGGTCGAGATCGCCGGAGACCACGTGAAGGTCTCACGCCGTTATCCATTCCATGGCGGCGAGGTGATCGTGGAGTTCGACGCCGGCTGATGAGACGTCCCGCCGTAGCACTCATCGACGGCGAGCACTACCCCCCGGTGGTCATAGATGCTCTGCGGCAGTTGTCCGACAGGTTCGAATTCCGAGGGGCGCTGTTCCTGGGGGGTGGCGAGAAGATCACTGTGGCCGATCTGGAGAGCGAGGCCAAGAGCCTCTACGGTCTCCCCGTGGTCTTCGACGGCGATTGGCCTCGGGGCCTGGCGCGGGTCATCCGAGACTTCAAGCCGGAGATAGTCGTTGACCTGAGCGATGAGCCGGTGCTAGGATACGAGCAGCGCTTCCGCCTCATCAGCGAATGTCTGGCGCGGGAAGTCAGCTACGTAGGTTCGGATTTTCACTTCAGCCCGGCGACGTCAGATCGCCTCTGCACCAGTCCTTCGCTTGCCATCATCGGTACCGGTAAGCGGGTCGGCAAGACGGCGGTGAGCGGCTTCGTCGCCCGGGCTCTTCAAGAAGTCGTCGTGGGGCGCGACGGGGCTCCGGCGGTGGTGGTAGTGGCTATGGGCCGTGGTGGCCCGGCCGAGCCGGAGATCGTTCGGGGGGCGGGCGGACGTGTCACCGTCGCCGACCTCCTGGATCAAAGCCGGCAGGGGCGGCACGCAGCCTCCGACCACTTCGAGGATGCGGTGCTGAGCCGGGTGACGACGGTGGGTTGCCGGCGGTGTGGCGGGGGTATGGCCGGACAGCCTTTCGTGTCCAACGTGGCGGCCGGGGTGGAGCTGGCGAACAGTCTGGACCCAGCCCTGATCGTCTTGGAGGGAAGCGGCGCGGCGGTGCCGCCGGTGGGAGCGGATGCCCGCCTGTTGGTGGCGGGAGCTCATCAACCACCGGCACATGTCACCGGGTACCTGACGGCGTACCGGGTGCTCGTCAGCGATGGGGTCGTGCTGACGATGGCTGAGGAGCCACTGGCGTCGGCGGACAGGGTCCGCAGCGTGGTGGAGAGCATACGGGAGATCAAGCCGGGTATCGAGGTGGTGCCGGTGGTGTTCAGGCCTCAGCCGCTCGAGAGCGTCGAGGGCAAGAAAGTGGCCTTCTTCTCAACGGCGCCCGCCGTGCAAAAGGCGGTGCTGGGCCGGCACTTGGAAGAGGAATACGGATGCAAGGTGCGATTGGTCTCTACGAGCCTCGCCGACAGGACGGCGCTACGGAGAGACCTGGAGCGCCCGGAGATGTCGGGGGTTGAGGTGTTCTTGACGGAGATCAAGGCCGCTGCCATCGACGTGGTGGCGGAGGCGGCGGAGGCACGCGGTGTTCCGGTCGTGCCGGTGGACAACGCGCCCGTGGAGACGCAGGCGCACCAGCAAGGAAGATTGACAGCGTTGGCGGAGGAGTTGGCGGAGATGGCCGGGCAGAGGTTCAAGGATCGGGCGTGATCAGGTGAGCGACCCGAAGGCAACCAGGGGGGCGGGCGGTCTGGCCGCCGGGACACCGGACGGTCGGGCTATCCATCTGGGGAGCGAGGGACACAAGGTCCCGTTCTCCAAACGTCTCCTGGCCACTACCCTGACGGCGACGGGCCTCCCCACCGAACGGGCCTTCTCTCTTGCCGTGGAGGTTGAAGGTCAGATGCGCTTGGAGCCGGACCGCGAAGTGGATGTGGAGCGGTTCAGGGAGCTTGTGGAGACCGTCTTAGCCGAAAGTGAGGGCGAACGGTATCTCCGAAGGTTCCGGATGTGGAACCGTCTGGCCCGGCAGGACAAGCCGGTGGTCGTTCTCATAGGCGGGGCGACCGGTGTGGGTAAGAGTACGATCGCGGCGCAGGTCGCCGACAGATTGGGATTGGTAAGGATGATATCCACCGATTCCATCCGGGAGGTCATGAGGGCGCTGTTCTCGGCGAGCCTGATGCCGGCCATCCATTACTCGTCGTACGAGGCGGGCGAGGGAGTGCGCATACCCATCAGATCGGAGTTCGACTCGCCGGTGGTGGGTTTCATGGAGCAGGTGGATGTCGTCAATGTGGGGATACTGGCGCTGCTCGACCGGGCCATCGAAGAGCGGACGAGCATGATCGTTGAAGGGGTGCACCTGGTCCCCGGGATGCTTGCCTGCAGGGGAGCCGGCGCCAGGATGTCCGAGGTGGTGCTGCTGCAGATGGTGGTGGCGGTGAACGATGTGAAGCTCCATCGCAGCCACTTCTTGGTGAGAGAGCAGGAGACTTCGGGCCGCAGAGCGCTCGCCCGCTATCTGAAGAGCTTCGAAGAGATCCGCAAGATCCAGGACTTCATCTTGGAGCGGGCGGAGGCCGAGGGGACGCTGGTCGTGAACAACGTGAATATAGACAACACGGTGGACCTGGTGGTCGACGCACTGTACGACGTGATCGAGAGGAGCGAGGAGGTCGGCGATGCCGGCGAGTGAGGAGCGGTGCATCTGCGGCCGGTTCGCGGCGGTCACCGAGGCTGCTGCTTTGGCGGCCGCGGGCTGGATGGGGCGCAATGATGGTCTGGCAGGCAGTCTGGCCGCGCGGAAGGCCATGGCCGCCGTGCTGGCGCAGATGCCGATCAAGGCCAGGGTGGTCGCGGGTCGCGGCGGAGGGCCGTCGTGCGACGTGCTGCGGGTGGGAGACGAAGTGGGGAGTTCATCCGGTCCCTGGGTGTCCAGCAGCCTTGACGGCGACGAGTGGACCACAGATGCCGCGGTGGCCTGGGATCTCGCCATAGACCCTCTGCAGGCACCGAACTCGCTGGCCCGAGGTGTTGACGGCGCTCTTACCATGGTCGCAGCGGGTCCCTCCGGCAGCCTGCTGCCCGTGCCTGAGATGTACATGCAGAAGCTCATCGTGCCGGCGGAAGCTGCCGATGTCATAGACTTGGACGCCCCGGTGGAGAAGAACATCAGGGCGGTGGCCGCAGCCCTGGGCCGGCGGCCCGAGGAACTCATCGTGGTAGTACTGGACCGCCCCCGGCATGAGGAGCTCATCGAGCAGGTGAGGGCATCCGGCGCCAGGATCAGATTGGTCATGGACGGCGATGTGTCGGCCGGATTGGCAGTAGCCTCGGGTGATGCCGGGGTAGATGCCTACATCGGCATCGGAGGTTCGACTGAGGCCATTCTGGCAGCGGCTGCGTTGCGCTCTCTGGGTGGCGAGATGCAGGCCCGCTTCTGGCCCGTGTCGCGACACCAGGTCGAGATGGTGAAGGCGGCGGGCATCCAGGACATCGAGGCCCGGCTGAGAGCCGGCGACATGGCCGGGGAGGGGGTCCTGTTGTCGGCCACCGCCGTCACAGGAGGCCGGTTTCTGAAGGCCGTTGCCTATCGGTCCGATGGCATCTACACGGAGACCATCGTGGTCTGCTCCAGATGCCACGCGGTGCGGAAGATCCAGACGATCCACAGAAGAGAGAACGGAGGTCCTCATGTTCATCTGGGGGCCAGATGATCTTATTGACGATCACCGGTACGCCGGGGAGAGAAGACGATGACCGTGAGAGAAGAAGAGGTACGCACAGATGACAGCACACCACAGGGCAAGACGATGGCGATAACCGAGGTCGAGCCAAAACTCCTTTCCGACCTGCACTTGGTCGCGGGGGAGCTTGGCATCAAGAACTTCCGCAAGTACTCGAAGCAGGATCTCATCATGAAGATCCTGAACGAGCAGTCCCGGGACAGTGGGCTGCACTTCCGCACGGGGCTCCTGGACATCCTTCCGGACGGATACGGGTTCTTGCGTACTCAGGGCTACACGCAGTCCGACTCCGACATCTATGTCTCTCTGTCGCAGATCCGCCGCTTCAAACTGCGGCGGGGCGACGAGATCACCGGCCAGGTACGCACTCCCCGTGACAACGAGAAGTACCATGCTCTGCTGAAGATACAGACGGTCAACGGCATGGATCCCGAGCAGGCCCGGCACCGTCCCACTTTCGACTCCCTTACTCCTCTGTTCCCCGAAGAACGGCTGCGCCTCGAGACGACTCCCGACAAGCTGTCCGCCCGGGTCATGGACATCATGGCTCCACTCGGTAAGGGACAGAGAGGTCTGATCGTGTCGCCGCCGAAAGCGGGCAAGACCACCATCCTCAAGGACCTTGCGCACGCCATCGCCACCAACAATCCCGAGGTGCACCTCATGGTTCTCCTCGTGGACGAGCGACCCGAGGAAGTCACCGACATGGAGCGCACGGTCACGGGCGAAGTGGTCGCTTCGACCTTCGACATGCCGGGCGAGAACCACGTGCAGGTCACTGAACTCGTGCTCGAGCGGGTCAAGCGGCTCGTAGAGGTGGGCAAGGACGTGGTCGTTCTGCTCGACTCCATCACCCGCATGGCCCGCGCCTACAACCTGCAGGCCCCGGCCAGCGGCCGCATCCTCTCCGGCGGCGTCGATTCCACTGCGCTCTATCCGCCGAAGAAGTTCTTCGGCGCGGCGCGCAACATCGAAGAGGGTGGCTCGCTCACCATCGTTGCTACGGCTCTTGTCGAGACCGGCTCCCGTATGGACGAGGTCATCTTCGAAGAGTTCAAGGGCACCGGCAACTGGGAAGTCCGGCTCACGCGGCAACTGGCCAACAAGCGCGTTTTCCCGGCCATCGACATCGAGAACTCCGGCACGCGCAAAGAGGAGCTGTTGATGGAAACGGCTGAGGCCGCCATGGTGTGGAAGCTGCGCGGCGTACTCCACGCGCTCGACCCCAACGCGGCCATAGAGCTGCTCATCGCCAAGCTGAAGGAAACCCGGTCGAACTCCGAGTTCCTCGAGGCGATGCGGAAGAACTCCCGCTAGGCGCCACCGGTCTTTCCGATGCCGGTGCATCTGCAGATCGAAGGACTCTCCGTCGGGCACTACTCGGACCCGCGCGGCGGGACCGGGTGCACGGTCGTACTGGCTCCCCAGGGCGTCACGGCCTCGGCGGATATCCGGGGCGGAGCTCCGGGCACCCTGGACTTCGCCCTTCTGTCCCCGTACGCGGCGGTGAGCGAACTTCACGCGGTTTTGTTGACCGGGGGTAGCGCCCCGGGATTGGCGGCGGCGGCTGGTGTGAGCGCCTTTCTACGAGAGGGTGGCCACGGGTATGAGACCCCGTACGCCCGCATACCCTTGGTGAGCGCCGCGGTCATATACGATCTGGGAATAGGCGACCCAGGGGCCTTTCCAAAACCCGAGCATGGCTACCAGGCGGCGGTCGCGGCCGGGTCTCAGGTGGAAGAGGGCTCGGTGGGAGTGGGCAGCGGAGCCACGGTCGGCAAGATACTCGGGCCCGCCGGATGTATGAAGGGGGGTGTCGGCCTCGCGACGGTGCGTATCGGAGACGGGGCCGCCGTCCCGAGACAAGACCCGGTGCCGATCGGGGCCGGGGCGACGGTCACCGCCCTGACGGTGGTCAACGCTCTGGGGGATGTTCTCGATGAGAAAGGGGAGGTCTTGGCCGGCGCCCGTCGGGAGGGGAGATTCGTGCGTGCAAGCAAGGTGCTGCTTGGAAACGCGGGAGACCCAGATCAGGCGCCATTGGGCAATACCACGCTGTCCGTTGTGATGACCGACGCCCGTCTTGACAAGTTGCAGTGCGGCATCGTGGCGCGCGTTGCTCATGACGGGTTCGCCCGGGCGATCGACCCGGTGCATACTCCCGTGGATGGTGACTGCATCTTCGTTCTTGCCACCGGTGTGCGGGAGTCCACTGTCTTCCAAGTGGGGGCGGCAGCCGTCCAGGCGGTGGCGGCCAGCATCCGGCGGGCGGTGAGGATGTCGAAAGGGCTCGACGGGGTACCGGCGGTGTCAGACATCGCTGAGAGCGGCGCCGGACGATGATGTGGCGGCCATGAGCGTAGGCATCCCCTGCCTTTCGACCATCACAGAGATCCGTGTCGCGCTCGACGAGGCTCGCTCGAGGGGTGCTTCCGTCGGCCTGGTGCCGACCATGGGTGCGCTTCACGAGGGGCACCTGTCGCTCATACGGGCGGCCCGCGCTCAGAACGATGTGGTTGTGGTGTCGATCTTCGTGAACCCCACCCAGTTCGGAGCCAACGAGGATCTTGCCAAGTACCCGCGCGATCTGGAGCGCGACCGTCTGCTCTGCGAGGAGGCCGGCGCCCACTTGATCTTCAGCCCGGAACCCGGCGAGATGTACGCGGAGCCGTATTCGACGTGGGTCGACGTGGAAGGTTTAACCGGCGGGCTGTGCGGTCGCTCGAGGCCGGGGCACTTTCGGGGGGTGTGCACCGTGGTGACCAAGCTCCTCAACATCTGCCAGCCCCACCAAGCCTATTTTGGAGAGAAGGACGCCCAGCAGTTGGCGGTGATCAAGCGCATGACCCGCAATTTGGACATGAGGGTGCGGATCGTCCCCTGCCCCACGGTGCGTGAACCCGACGGCTTGGCTATGAGTTCGCGCAACGCTCGCCTTACACCGGAGCACCGGGCGCAGGCGCCGGTGCTGTACCGTGCGCTGACTGCGGCGAAAGACCTGGTGCTCGCCGGAGAGCAGGACGCGGCTCAGCTGGACGCTGCCGTGCGCACCATCCTGGCGGAGGCCCCCGCCGGAGAGATCGACTACGTGGAGATCGTCGATGCCGACGATCTGACGCCGGTCGACCACATCGAGGGCGAGACCCTCATCGCGCTCGCGGTGCGCTTCGGCGACGTGCGGCTCATCGACAATATGAGGGTGAGCGCCTGACGGCTCGCGAGTCTGTCAGCCTGCCTATCTCACCGACCCTAAGAAGGAATAGCGACTGCCGTGGGTGATCGTAGCGGTCCCTTCCACGCCGTGCGCCGACATGAGCGCCTCTATCTGGGCACGGCTCCTCATGGCCCCCGGCTCTCCCAGCAGACGTTCGACGGCGTTGACTCCCCGGTTGAGGCCCGTGGGCTCGGCGTCCAGGACGAGCACGCCCCCTCCGGGTCTGACTACCCGGGCTATCTCATGCACCGCCCGGTCCTGGTCGTGGAAGTGGTGGAAGGCGTCGCAGCAGAAGGCGCCGTCGAAGTAGCCGGCAGGAAACGGCAGCGCTTCCACTGACGCCAACCGCACAGAGACGAGCGGCTCGGCCGGGACCCGCTGCAGCATCTGGCTGATAGGGTCGACGATCACCACTCGTGCCTCCAGGGCCCTGGCCACCCCTATGCCGATCTCGCCCGTACCGCCACCCAGGTCGGCAAGGACACCACCGGGTGGAACGTAAGGGCGCAACATCTCGGCAAGCGGCCGCAGGTCGTCTTCCGTCCGACCTCGGGCCGCCCACTGCATGAGTGGCGCGGTCCAGCGAAAGATCGACACAGTCCCCCCGTTCTGTCGCGGCGCCCCTCTGGGCGCCGTCTATTTCTTCTCCCACCTCAGCAGATAGCCCACCTGGCTGAGGGTGCTGCCGGCCTGGATCTCCGCCCTCATGCGGTTCTCCCTCTCGAGCACGTCCATAGCGCGGTTGGTGTATTCCACAGCCTTGTCCTTGGGGATGACGCAGACTCCGTCGTCGTCGCCTATGATCCAGTCGCCGGGGCAGACGCTCACGCCTTCGATCTTGATCGGCACGCCGATCTCACCAAAGCCCTTGGCTTCAGCGGCGGTGGGGCTGATGAGGGTGGAGAAGAGCGGGAAACCAAGCCCGCGGATATCGCCGGTGTCGCGGGCCGCTCCGTATATGACCACGCCGCCCAGCTGTTTCTGGATGGCCGAATTGGTGGCCAATTCCCCCCAGCAGGCCGGCAGGATACCGCCCGCGTCGATGACCAGTACGTCGCCGGGGTTGGCCATGTCGATGGCTTCCACGGGCTTGGCCCAATCGCCGGGGGCCGTGCGGACCGTGAGCGCGGGGCCCACCATCTTTGTGCCTGGGGCCAGGGGACGCATGCCGGGGATGTCGCCGCTGCGGTGCAGGGCGTCGGAGACGTTGGCCGCCGACACACGCATCAACATCTCGCGGATATCGGGTCCGGTAGCCCGCACGAAGTACTCGGACTTGACGGCCTTGCCGGTCTCCATGGCCTGCTTGACGGCTCTGGTGGCGGCGGTGGCATCTTCTGCCTTGGTGATGGCGCCGCCTACGATCACGATGGACGCGCCGGCCTCGAGGGCAAGAGCGGCGGTCTCGGAATTGACCCCGCCCGCCACCGCTATCGGGATGGAAACGTTCTTGGCGACCTCGCGCAGGGTGTCCCAGGGGGTCTTGCCCTGCATCTGCTCGTCGATGGCCAGATGGATGCCGATGTAGTTGGCGCCGAACTCCTCTACTTGCTTGGCGCGGGCGACCACGTCGGGGACCTGGATCATGTCCACCACGACTTCGGCGCCGTAGTGGCGGGCCGCCTCGATGCACTCCTTGAGAGTGGCGTCTGAGGCGGCGCCCAAGACACCCACCACGCGGGCGCCCGACTTAGCCGCGCATTCCACCTCGGCGCGCCCGGCGTCCATGGTCTTCATGTCGGCCACGACCACTCGGTCGGGCCACCGCGCATGTATGGCGCGCACTGCTTCAAGGCCCTCGCTCTTGATGAGCGGAGTCCCCGCTTCGAGCCAGTCGGCGCCGCCGGCGACGGCTTCTTCCGCCACCTGTAGTGCTCGGGGGAGATCGACGAAGTCGAGGGCTAGTTGTAGTACGGGTTCCATGAGGCAATCCTCCTTCGATCTCAGCAGACGCCGAGAGCCTGCACGACGACGGTGCGCTCCCGGGGACGGTTGTCAAAGCAGACGAAGCAGATCTCTTGCCAGCGGCCCAAGCAGAGCTCTCCCTTCTCAAAGGGAAAGACAAGCGAGGGCCCAAGCAGACCGGCCCGCACATGGGCGTGGCCGTTCACGTCGGGATGGGTGACGTTGTGTTCGTAGTGCTCGTTGGGCGAGATGATGCGATCGAACAGGTTGGCGAAGTCCTGCACCACGCCTGGTTCGAACTCCAGTGTCGTGACGGCTCCGGTCGCTCCCGGGACGAACACGGTGACAGACCCGTCGGAGAGGCCGGTCTCGGTCACGAACCGGCGGACGTCGGCGGTGAGGTTGACCATGTCGGCGTTACCCTTGGTGTTGAAGTAGAGGCGGCCGGTGACTACCGTCGCTATGCCGGTCGCTGTTGAAGATTCGGTCATTCGTCATCCCTCTCTGTGTGGGTCGGCGTGTGCTTCCATTATGCTCCGGGTGTGTCTTCTCGTGGCGGGGAAGGTGGCCGTGGCTCCATGGCCTGCAGCAACCGTTCCAGTTCCACGATCACCATTGGTGATACTTCGTCTCGCGCTCTCACGAGGTCCAGCGTGGCCAGCCCTAGGGCCCGGTAGGCCCCCAAAAGATGCGGCGCGTCCGCCGCGAGGGCATCGAGGTGGCTTGCGATGGTGTGGACATCGCCCCGGCTGAGCGGGCCGGTGAGAGCTTCAACCGTACCTTGGGCAGCCATGTTGTCCAGCGTCGCCCTGACAAGAGGGAGAAAGAGGGCTAGGGCTTCGTCCTCGGGGAGGCCGGCCTTGACGAACATGCTCTTGGCGTGATGCTCCAGAGTGACGAAATAGTTGCACGCGAAGGAGGCGGCCGCGTGGTAGAGGCTGCGCTTGTCGTCGGGCAGTGCAAAAGGGTGAGCCCCAAGGAGGTGTGCGAGTGAGAACCCCAGAGAGAGGGCGGGCGACTCCTGGTCTGGGTCGGCGGGTGTCACGGCGATGGCTGCGCCGGCGAACCGGTCCGCACCGGTGAGGGGGTCGCTGAAGGTCTGCAGAGGGTGAAAGACGAAGGTCGCGGCGCCGGCCTCTTCGCAAGGCCGAAGGACGTCGCTTGACGTCGCGCCGCTGGTGTGGGCGACAAAGACATCCGTGGGGGGCGGGGCGCCTGTGGAGTCCAAGCCGGGGGTTCTGGGTCCCGCCTCGGCCAGAGCGGCGCCAAGTTCCTGAGCCACCCCGGGCAGCGCTCTGTCGGGCACCGCGATGATGTAGAGGTCCGGCGCGGCTGTCACGAGGTGGGTGAGCGTTGCTGAGGCCCGGCCGCCGAGCCAACCTTCGGCCCGCGCCCGTCCGGCCTCAGAGCCCGCGGTATAGCCGAGCAGCATCTCCCCGCGAGCACGGAGTGCGAGGCCTAGACTGGCCCCCAAACGCCCGGCGCCGATGACGACGAAGCGGAGGTGTTTCGTTTGTGTCTCGATACGTGTCTGCCAGTTCCAGTTCTGCCTGCAGATACCAGACGCGGCCTGCTTGTCTCGCCCGGCGGGCAAAGGCGGCTCTCGCAGCAGCGGCTCCGTCTCCCGCAGGTAGGCGGTCCGCCCGCGAGACGACCCTCTATGTCGCCCGTCGACGTTGCGCCAGCATAACAGCCACACTGCCGGCAGGCAACGGCGTCGACCCCCGGCCTGCGCGGCCATCTGGTACTCTGGATGCTATGAACTCCCACGACTCTACGACCGGTGGCCCGAGTGCTGCGGAAGCGCTGCAGGCGCTGGCCGATTCGCTGCGGGATTGCACCAAATGTGGCCTCTGCCGGGGCCGCACCAACATGGTTTTTGGAGCGGGAGACGCCGCGGCGCCGCTGATGTTCGTGGGCGAGGGCCCGGGATTCCACGAAGATCGTTTGGGCGAGCCTTTTGTTGGACAGGCAGGCAAGCTCCTCAATGAGCTGCTGGCCGGCATCGGGCTCACGCGCGCGGACGTTTACATCGCGAACGTCGTGAAGTGCAGGCCGCCCGAGAATCGCGATCCGGCTCCCGACGAGATCGAGGCCTGCAGCCCACACCTCATGCAGCAGATCAATATCATCAGACCCCGGGTCATCTGCACCCTGGGCCGTTTCGCGACCAAGCTGCTGGCCGGCACCGATCTCAGCATGACCGCCGTGCACGGCAAGGCGAAGGCGGCTGGTTTTGCCGGTCACGATACGGTGGTCTTCCCCGTGTTCCATCCCGCCGCCGCCCTCTATACCCCGGCCAACCGGCAGGTGCTGGTGGAAGACTTCCAGAAACTGCACGTACTCCTCCAGAGGGGGTTGGAAGCGGCGACGAGCGTCACACGGGAGGAGGCTGCCGCCGGGAAGGTCGCCCAGCCCGGCAGCGCCGTCGGCGTGGAGCCCCCGCCGGCCAAGACGGAGCAGCTCCATCTGTGGTAGGCGCAGCGGTGGTCGTCGAAAGCCGCGCTGTCACGTTGGACGAGTTGGAGGGCGTTGGGCTCCGGCTGGCCCGGGCGATCCGTCCCGGCGACCTCGTGGTCCTGTATGGACCTTTGGGGGCGGGAAAGACCACGTTCGTGCGAGCCGTGGCTAGGGGGCTCGAGGTGACCGACCCCGTACGGAGTCCCTCGTTCACCATAGCGAATGTGTATTCCGGCCGCGTGCAGGTGCAACATCTGGATCTCTACCGTCTTGACGAGATCGACGACGCAGACGTCCTGGCCTTGGAGGAGTACGTGAACGGCGATGCCGTCACGTTGGTCGAGTGGCCCGAAGCGGGGATCGGCCGATTGGGGCAGGCCGTCTGGACCGTCCGCTTGGCGCACCGGTCGCTGGATGTGAGATCGCTGACGGTCGAGGCGGGCACCGAAGAGGCGCGCCGGCGTTGGGAGGAAGCTGCCTCTGATGAGTGAGCGCCTCGTCTTGGCGTTGGATGGTTCTACTCGAGAGTGCAGTACGGCGCTCATGCGGCCGCACGTCTTGGGAGGACCTCATCCCGGCCCGGGCAGTCTCTGGGACGTGGTGGCCAGGCGTTCGTACGCCGATGCCCGGGGCCAGGGCAGGGTGTTGATGCGGGCGGTGGACGAGATGCTCACAGAAGCCGGCGCCGGACCGGGGGACGTCGGCGCCATCGTGGTTGGGACGGGTCCAGGGACGTTCACTGGGGTGAGGATAGCCGTGGCGACCGCTCGCGCCCTCAGTCTGGCCTTGGCAGTGCCGGTGACGGGAGTCAGCAGTCTGTCGGCTCTCATGTCGACCGTGGCCCAAGAGGTGCAGACAGACTTGGTGGTGCCCGCCATCGACGCGCGCCGCGGCCAAGTCTTCTACGCCGTCTACAGGTCGCTTAAGGCGCCCGAGTACCGGCGGTGGATCCGCAGAGCTCCACCGAACGTGTGCGACAGAGGCGCTCTGGCCGGGATCATAAAAGAGCCCGCCACCGTGGTAGTCGAAGACGTCGAGTTGGTGGGCGCTCTTCCTAGAGGCGTGGAGGTGGTGACGGCCCCGATAGCTGCCGAGCGCTTGGTGTTTGGACAAGGGCTGCTCATCGAGCCGGGTGAAGAGCCTCTTGGAACGCGGTTGACGCCTTGGCTTATCGAGAACCTCGTCGCGGGCAGTCCGGCTGAGCCGGAGCTGGTCAAGCCCATCTACGTGCGTCCTCCCGATGCGGACACCCACATCACGAAGATGAAGGACCCGTGGGCGGACGATGCAGGCCGGGTCACGAACGGAGCGGAAGGCTAGGGCCGGTATGGTAGTGGAGTTCCGCACCATGCGCGCCGGGGATCTTCCCGCCGTCAGGGCCATCGAGGAGGCGTCGTTCGAGAGTCCGTGGACGGACGAGATGATCCGGGCCGAGCAGGCCGATCCATTGGGCTGGAGCACAGTGGCCGTGGACGGCGAGCAGGGCCTGGTGGGGTTCCTGTTCGCGCGCCGGTATCCCGATGTGTGGCATCTCATGGACGTGGCCGTTGCCCAGTCGCACCGCCGCCGCGGTTTAGGGACGACGCTGGTGAGAGACCTCGTGGCGACGGCCGAGGCATCGGCCAAAGGGGTGCTCCTTGAGGTCCGTAGCAACAATGCTCCTGCCGTCGCTCTGTACGAGGGTCAGGGTTTTCGCGTCCTCGGAGTCCGAAAGCGCTACTACCCCGACACGGGCGACGACGCGCTGGTGATGGCCCGCGAGTACGCGGGCGCCCCCGGATCCTTCCATGGAGCTCACGGTGTCACCAGGCCCCTGCTTGCCATCGAATCGTCGTGTGACGACTCGGCGGCCGCCGTTCTCACGCCCGAGGGGCAGGTCCTCTCGTCGGTCACGCACTCGCAGGACGCGATCCACGAACGTTACGGCGGGGTGGTCCCGGAAGTCGCGAGCCGGGCTCACGTAGAGCGGATGACGGCGGTAGTCAGAGAGGCTTTGCACCAGGCCGGGTGCGAGGTCAAGGATCTGGGCGCAGTGGCCGTGACAGTGGGCCCCGGCCTCATAGGGGCGTTGTTGATGGGGGTACAGACGGCAAAGGCCATCGCATGGAGCAGGAGACTGCCGTTGTTGCCCGTCAACCATATCCACGGCCATCTGGCGGCGGCTTGGTTGGCCGACCCGGCTATGCCGCTCCCGGCAGTGACCCTGGTGGCCTCGGGAGGCCACACTCTGCTCATCCGGGTGGACGACCGCATCACGTTCACTCTGCTCGGTCAGACCCTCGACGACGCGGCGGGGGAGGCCTTCGACAAGGGCGCCCGGCTGCTCGGCCTCGGCTACCCAGGCGGCCGGGAGTTGGACGAGTTGGCCAAGACCGGCAACGCGGATGCCTTCTCGTTCCCCATAGGGCTCAAGCGTTCAGAACGACCCGACTTCTCGTTCTCGGGCGTCAAGACGGCACTCTACTATCTGTTGCGTGACATGACGCCGGATGAGCGGGCGGCCAACGCCGCGGACGTCGCTGCTTCGTACAGGCGGGCGATAGTCGAGGCGTTGGTCGACAAGGCGCTGCAGGCCGCCGAAGAGCAGGGGGCTGAGGCCCTCGCGGTCACGGGTGGAGTGGCGGCCAACTCGTTGTTGCGGGAACGCTTGGTGGAGGCCGGGAGCAAAGCCGGATTCCATGTGGTGGTGCCTCCGCTCGCCTACTGTACCGACAATGCAGCCATGATCGGCGCCGCGGCACTGGCCGGGCCCCGCCTCGACTATCCACGCTATCTGGGAGTGGATGCCACCGCCTCGTTGCCTTTGGGCCAGTGGTACCCGGTATCGCTAGGTGCCGGGTCCCCAATCATCTAGCCTGGAGGTTTGACAAATCCTGAGTGTGCGCATATCATACGCAACGCTTGGCACTCGTGGGTTGAGAGTGCCAATTGTCTGAAGTAGGTTCTTGAGGCTACGTCAAGGGACGAGTCAGCGGAGTGAGAAAGCGCGATCGATAGGAGGGTTGTGCATGAAACTAGTGCCACTCGAGGACAGGGTCGTGGTCAAGGTCATGGAGCAGGAAGAGACCACCGCCAGCGGCATAGTCCTTCCGGACACTGCGAGGGAGAAGTCCACCAAAGGCAAGGTCATGGCCACTGGTCCCGGCAAGTACGATGACAATGGCAAGCTGATCCCCATGCCGGTCAGCAACGGCGACGTAGTGGTCTTCGCCAAGTACGCAGGCACGGAACTCAAGATGGACGGCGAGGAATACCTCGTTCTGCGCGCCACCGACCTCATCGGCATCCTGCCCCAAGGGTAAGTCCCAAGGGTCATCTAGTAAGGAGACATGATTTATGGCAAAACAGCTTTTGTACGGTGAAGAAGCCCGCCGCGCACTCGAGCGTGGTGTGAACACGCTTGCCGACGCCGTCAAAGTCACCCTTGGGCCAAAGGGCCGCTATGTGGTGCTCGACAAGAAGTTCGGCAGCCCCACCATCACCAACGACGGCGTCACCATCGCTCGTGAGATCGAGCTCGAGGACGTCTTCGAGAACCAGGGCGCACAGCTGGTGCGCGAAGTCGCGACCAAGACGAACGACATCGCCGGCGACGGCACCACCACGGCTACCCTGCTCGCGCAGGCCATCGTCCGTGAAGGTCTGAAGAACGTGGCGGCAGGCGCCAACCCCATGGCCATCAAGCGCGGCATCGAGAAGGCCGTCTCTGTGGCCGTAGACGAGATCAAAGAGATGTCGCAGGAGATCCACGGCAAAGAGGACATCGCCCGGGTTGCCACCATCTCTTCCGACGACCGTGAGATCGGCGACGTCATCGCCGATGCCATCGAGAAGGTCGGCAAGGACGGCGTCGTGAACGTCGAAGAGTCGAACACCTTCGGCATGGACCTGGAGTTCACCGAGGGCATGCAGTTCGACAAGGGCTACATCTCCCCGTATTTCGTGACCGACGCGGAGCGGATGGAAGCCGTCCTCGACGAGCCGTATATCCTCATGGCCAATCGCAAGATCGGCTCCGTTCAGGATCTACTGCCCATTCTGGAGAAGGTCATCCAGTCCGGCAAAGGACTCCTCATCATCGCTGAGGATGTTGAGGGCGAAGCTCTTGCCACCCTCATCGTCAACAAGCTCCGTGGCACCTTCACCGGCATAGCGGTCAAGGCCCCCGGCTTCGGCGACCGCCGCAAGAGGATGCTCGAAGACATCGCCATCCTGACCGGCGGTGAGGTCATCAGCGACGAGATGGGCCTCAAGTTGGAGAACACCCAGATCGCGCAGCTGGGCCGTGCCCGCAAGGTGGTAGTCGACAAGGACAACACCACCATCGTCGACGGCGCCGGCGAGCTCGACAAGATCAAGGCCCGCATCAATCAGCTGAAGGCCGAGATCGAGAACACCGATTCCGACTTCGACCGTGAGAAGCTGCAGGAGCGGCTGGCCAAGTTGGCCGGCGGCGTAGCGGTGATCAAGGTCGGCGCCGCCACCGAGACCGAGATCAAAGAGAAGAAGCACCGTGTCGAGGATGCCCTGAGCGCCACTCGTGCCGCTCTGGAAGAGGGGATCGTGCCGGGCGGCGGTGTCGCCCAGGTGCTTCTCGCCCCGTCCGTGGCCGCCATCGAGGCCGAGGGTGACGAACTGACCGGCGTTCGCATCGTGGCTCGTGCTCTGGAGGAGCCTCTCCGCCAGCTGGCCAACAATGCTGGCCTGGAAGGTTCGGTCGTCATCAGCGAAGTCAAGACACGCACCAAGGGCGTGGGCCTCAACATCGCGACAGGCGAGTACGAGGACATGGTGAAGGCGGGCATCATCGACCCGGCCATGGTCACCCGTTCGGCTCTGCAGAACGCGGCCTCGATCGCCAAGAACATCCTGACCACCGAGGTCATCGTTGCCGACAAGCCCGAGAAGGAAGGCGCCGGCGGCGGTATGCCCGGCGGCATGGGCGGCATGGGCGGCGGAATGGGCATGATGTAAACGACTGCTTCACCGCCGGCAGGGCGCCGTTGGGCACCTTGCTTGCTTGGTCCGGGGCCGTCGCATCCGGAGGAGTCTGAGAAGTCTCCTCTGGGTGTGGCGGCCCCGCCGTTTTCAGAGGGTGCGGATACCGGTGGTACACTGAGAGCACCGTCGTCAAGAGTGTATGACAGTCCGCAGGAGAGGAGGCGCTGATGGCGCAGCAGGTAGAGACTGCTTTCGCGGAGATGCTCGATATCTCCACGGACATCGACAAGGCGGTACTTGTCGGCCCGGCCGGAGTCGTTGCCTCGAACATGACCGAAGAGGCACAGGGGAAGGCGACCGGGCAGGTGCGCGAACTTGTGCTTCTGGCTGAAACCCGCAGTGCCGAGATGGGGTCGCAGCCGCTCACGCAGCTGGTCATCGAGACGCCTTCCGGGTATGTGTTTTTCGCCAGAGAGACGGGGTCCGACAGCCTGGCAATGTTGGCGACAGGCAAGAAAGGCAGCCGGGTTGGTCTTGTGTTGTATGACCTTCGGACCTGCATGAGGGATGCCCGCGAGGCCATGGGGGCAGAGACCCTGGACTCTGAAGCGACAACGGAGGACTAGATGCAGCGCAGCTTCAAACTGGTGGGGGCGTTGACGCTCGTCGGGAGTCTGGCGGCGGGTACGTACTACCTCCTCTTCATGCGGTCCCGCAGGCCTCAGGTCGAGCTGTACTTCGACGATGGGTCGATGGTAGCCCTGCCGGCGGATACGGCCGAGGCGGCCCCCTTCACAGCGATCGCCAACGATGTCCTGAAAGACAACCCGATATCCTGCTGATTCAGTGAGTCACGGAATTTCACCGGCGCATCACAGCGGTGCTATGCGCAAATTGCATAGTTGAACCGGGCCATGAATAGTTCGGCAGAAGGCTATCGGGTGTCCCAAACTCGGATTATGATGTAACAAGCCCGGAAATTCGGGTAGCACTGGTTGAGTATGGGGAACGGCGGCCTGGGAGTCCCTGGGTCGCCGGCGACGTGTGTGTCCAAGCGATGAGGAAGGGGTAACTGGATGGCAGCGAAGAAGGGCGCAAGCGAGAAGACGGTGCTCAAGGCGCTCGGCCTCAGCGGTGGCATTTTCGGCGCATGTCCGTGTTGCGTCGATGTCAAGGATGGGAAGATTATCCGCATCCGTCCGCTCCACTGGGATGAGAAGTACGATCCCAAGACGTTCAATCCATGGAAGATAACGAAGAATGGCAAGACTCTCGAACCGTACTACAAATCGGTTCCGGCTCCGTGGAGCTTGGCCTATAAGAAGAGGGCCTATTCCCCCAACCGCGTGAAGTACCCCTTGAAGCGCGTCGACTGGGACCCGAAGGGCGAGCGCAATCCACAGAACCGCGGCAAGAGCAAGTTCGTCCGCGTTTCGTGGGATGAGGCCGCGCAGTTGGTGGCCGACGAAGTCAAGAGGATCTGCGACACCTACGGCCCGCTGGCTATCCTGGTGCAGGGTGACGGCCACGGCGAGTGCAAGATGGTGCACGCTCCCCACGGTTGCTCCACTCTTCTGCTCGACAAACTGGGCGGCTTCACGCAGCAGATCAGGAACCCTGACAGCTGGGAAGGTTGGTACTGGGGTTCCAAACACGTATGGGGCAAGGGTTTCATCGGGATGATGGCCCCCAACGACAACCTCGTTAAAGACATCTGCGAGAACAGCGACATGGTGCTCATGTGGGGCGCCGACCCGGAAACCACCACCTGGGGCTTCCGCGGCCAGTTCTGCAGCCGGCTGCTCTACTTCTGGACCGAGATCGGCATCAAGCAGGTCTACATCAACCCGGACCTCAACTATTCCGCGTGCATCCATGCCGACAAGTGGATCCCCGTCCTGCCGAACACCGACGCGGCTCTGCAGTTGGCCATCATGTACGTATGGATCACCGAAGGCACGTACGACAAGGAATACGTTGAGACCCACACCGTAGGCTTCGACAAGATGAAAGCCTACGTCCTTGGCGAAGAAGACGGCGTTCCGAAGACGCCGGCCTGGGCTGCGCCCAAGTGTGGCGTACCGGCTTGGACCATCAAAGCGCTGGCCCGTGACTGGGCCAAAAAGACCGTGACCATCGGTCACTACTTCGGCGGCGGCATGGCCCGCGGCCCGTACTCCACCGAGCCGGCCCGCCTCGAGTGCGTGCTCCTCGGCATGCAGGGCCTCGGCAAGCCGGGCGTCCACCAGGCGCAGGTCGCCTACACCGGTATGCCGAAGAACGTCATCACCGGCGGCGCCGACCATATGGGCCCGTTCGCCAACCTGACCAGCCAGCCGTACGGCGAGCGCCTGCTCAAGCCGCACCGCGGTACCCCGACCGCGTGGGGCAAGCAGATGATCCCGAAGGTCCTCATCGAAGAGGCCATCAGGGACGGCAACGTTGAGTTCTGGGGCACCGGCGGCCACGAAGAGCCGACCTCCGACCAGTACAAGCGTTACGTCTATCCCATCGAGAAGGCCAAGGGCGGCACCGAGATCCACATGATGTGGACCGACACCCCATGCCGGGTCACCTGCTGGGGCGGCGGCGGTGAGGTCATGGATGCCTTCCGCAACCCGAAGATCGAATGCGTCGTCGCTCAGCATCCGTGGCTGGAGAACGATACGCTGTGCGCGGACATCATCTTCCCGGTCACGACCACTCTGGAGTGCGACGACATCTCCCCGTGCATCCGTGAGGGCGACAGCTTCCAGAGCGTCATTCTCATGAACAAGGCCATCGATCCCATCGGCGAATCCCGCACCGACTATCACGTCGTCTGCGCCATCGCCGAGAAACTGGGTATGCTCGACGCGGTCACCGACGGCTTCAGCGACGAGGACCTCATCAAGGGCACGTATGTCGGCATGAACTTCGAGCAGGTCACCTCGTGGGACGAGTTCAAAGAGAAGCAGTACACGGTGCTTCCTGTCCAGCAAGACTGGGAGAAATACCCGGCAGGTATGTACGAGTTCTGGAAAGACCCGGTCAAGAACCCGCTGCCCACTCCCACCGGCAAGCTGGAGTTCTGGTCGGAGAGCCTCGAGAAGGCCTTCCCGACCGACGAAGAGCGGCCGGGTATCCCGAAGTGGATCGAGAAGGGCATCACCCACGACGAGCGCATCTCGAGCTACAGGGCTCGGGTTTACCCGCTGTTGGTCATGTCCAACCACGGTCGTTGGCGCACCCACGCCCAAGGTGACGATATTCCCTGGACCAAAGAGGCGGTCTCGGGCAAGATCAAAGGTTGGGACGGATACTGGTATGAGCCGTGCTGGTTGAACCCGAAGGACGCTGAGGCCCGTGGCATCAAGGACGGCGACATCGTCAAGGTGTTCAACGAGCGTGGCATCGTTCTGTGCGGCGCCCTGGTGTGGGAGCGCATCATGCCCGGCGTGATCTCTGTCGATCACGGCGCGCGGGCCGACTTCATCGATAACGACTTCAAGATCGATCGCGGCGGCGCCATCAACGTGGTCGCCCCCAAAGGTCTGACCTCCAAGCACGCCGGCGGCCAGGCCACGAGCGGCTATCTCGCCGAGGTGGAGAGGCTCTCGATGGCCGAGATGGACGAGTGGAAAACCAAGTATCCGGAGGCGTTCCAACGTGACTACGACCCAGCTTCCGGCCTGAATATGAACGGCTGGATCCTGAAGGAGGGGAGGTAGTCATGGGAAAGAAAGTCTTCGTGATCGACGTCGCCAGGTGCAACGGTTGCCATAACTGCCAGATCGTCTGCAAAGACGAGCACGTAGGTAACGACTGGACGCCTATCGCCAAGCCGCAACCGGAGGTCGGCCAATTCTGGATCGAGCTCACCGAGCGGGTACGCGGTACGGTCCCCAAGGTCAAGGTGGCCTATCGGCCGCATCTCTGCATGCACTGCGACAACGCTCCTTGCATGGAGGCCTGCCTCGTGGAAGGCGCCATGTACAAGAGGGACGACGGGCTTGTCATCATCAACCCCGAGAAGTGCACCGGTTGCAGGGCCTGCGTGGACGCATGCCCGTACGACAACGTGATCTGGTTCAACGAAGACCTGAACATCGCTCAGAAGTGCACCGGTTGCGCGCATCTGCTCGATGACGGGTGGACCGAACCCCGTTGCGTGGACGCCTGCCCGACCATGGCTATCCAATTCCTGGACGAGGCCGAGGCCAAGAAGCTCATCGCCAAGGCAGAGGTATGGAGGCCGGAACTCAAGAAGAAGGTCGAGCCTCGGGTCTACTACCTGAATCTGCCCAAGAAGTTCATCGCCGGCACCGTGTACGATCCCAAAGCGGAAGAGGTCGTCATCGGGGCTACCTGCACGCTTACGACGGCCAAGGGCAAGACGCTCGCGATTGAGACCGATGCCTACGGCGATTTCTGGTTCGAAGGCATCGATGACGGTGTCTACGACTTGGAGATCAAGTCCGGCAAGAAGGTCAAGAAGTTCGCCGGTCTGGATACCACTGCCGCCGACATCAACCTCGGAGATATCCCGCTGACGTAAGGTAGCGGACCACAAGATTCACGAACTGTGGATGACCGGCAGGGTCGCGAGTGCGATCCTGCCGGTCTCTTCATCTGGAGTAGGCGATGCAACCAAGACATGGAGGGCCCATGGACAAGGAGTTGCTGGGGAAGTTGCTCTTGCAGACCGCCTATCTGGAGGGTGACTTCGTCCTGCGATCGGGCAAGCGCAGCAAGTACTACCTCGACAAATACCTGTTCGAGACCGACCCGCAGGTCCTCAGGGGCATCGTGCAGGAGATGGCCATGATGATCCGCAATCGGTTGGCCGGCGGCGCGCCTTACCGGCGATTGGCCGCCCCGGAGTTGGGAGGGGTGGTGTTGGGCGCGGGCCTTTCGCTGGAACTCGGTCTTCCGCTGCTGTTGGTGCGAAAGCTCACGAAGGATTACGGGACCGGCAAGCGCATCGAGGGACGGTTGGAAGCAGGGGATGCGGTGGCCCTGGTGGAGGACATCGTTACGTCGGCAGGAGCGGCCATCCAGGCTGCCGATGCGTTGCGCGAGGCTGGTCTGATCGTGGAAGACCTGTATTGCGTAGTCGATCGCGAGGAAGGCGGAGCGGCGGCTGCCGCCGCCGCCGGACTGGCGCTACGTCCACTTTTCACGTCGTCGGAGCTGGGCATCGCTGTTCGACCGTGAAAGAGTGCTTTTTTCGCACTATATCTGGAAGAATCGCTTGATGAGGGTTCGAGGCATTTGGTAAGGTGAAGTGGTACCCGGCGAACAAAGGGAGGTTGTGGTGACCAAGGCTGAATTTGTGGACAAACTTGCAGCCAAGAGCGGTCTGACTAAGAAGGATGCCGCCGCTGTTAGCGACGCGTTTGTCGAAGTCGTGACCGAGGCGCTGAAAAAGGGGGAGGACGTTCAGTTCACAGGTTTCGGCAAGTTTTACGTTCAGAAGCGTGAAGCCCGTCAGGGCATCAACCCGCAGACGAAGGCCAAGATCAAGATCGCGGCGACCAAGGTCCCGAAGTTCAGCGCGGGTCTGGCTCTCAAAAACGCTGTCAAGTGAACTTGAGACTGACGCATGCAGCGCGAGGGCCGCTTTCGTAGCGGCCCTTTTTTTTCAAGATGTGTGTGAAAGACGGTGTCAAAGTGCGAGGGGGTAGCGACCGGTGAGTGAGGGGCATTTTGCCGATCGCCTCATGGATGCGATTGAGGCGAAACGGAGCCATGTGGTAGTCGGACTCGACCCCGACTACGAACTGCTGCCGGCAGATGTCAGGGACGCGCACCCGCGGGACGCCTATGAGAGCGAAGAACGGATGAAGGCGGCGTGCTATGAGGAGTTTCTCACGGGACTGCTTGGCGCTCTGCGTGAGGAGGCCGTTGGGGTCAAGCCGCAAGTTGCATATTTCGAGGCTTTGGGAGCCCCTGGTTACGAGTTGTACCTACGCATAGTCGCCCTGGCCAAACAATGGGGGTATCTGGTCATCGCGGACGCCAAACGGGGGGATATCGGTAGCACGGCGGAAGCGTATGCCAAGGCCCATCTGGATATTGCGGGCGCAGATGCGGTCACGGTGAACCCCTACTTCGGGTCCGATGGCCTGGAGCCTTTCTTCTGCAGGGCCCGCGAGGCGGGCAAGGGCGTGTTTGTTCTTGTGAAGACCTCTAATCCCAGTTCGGCTGAGATTCAAGACTTGGTCCTGGGGTCGGGTGGGCCGTTGTACAGGCGGGTCGCCGACCTTGTGAACGAGTGGGGAACCGGTACGGTGGGCGCCCGCGGCTATCGTTCAGTGGGAGCCGTTGTCGGAGGTACGCATCCCGCCGAGGGCGCAGCGCTGAGGGCGCACATGCCCGGCGTGCCGCTCCTGATACCTGGCTATGGCGCTCAGGGAGCCCGCGCCGACGATCTCAAGGCCATGTTCGATCCGCAAGGGAGCGGAGCCGTGGTGAATTCAGCCCGGGCTATTCTGTACGCGTATAGAGAGCGTGAAGGAGTCCCGTGGCAGGAGGCGGCCCGGCTCGAAGCGCTGGAGATGAGGTCGGCTCTATGGGAGGCAGCCGGTCGTGGATGACGACGACTTCGATGATCTGGAAACCAGCTACGAGGTTCTCGGACAGAGGACCCCGTCGTTTGGCATCGTCGTGCCCGTCATCGTTCTTCTGGTGGTCATAGCGGTGGTCGCCGGGTTGGTGTGGGGCGGCGTCATCCATGGCGACGAGGCGCGTACGGGTCCAGAGCAAGCGCCTACCACGGAGCCGACCGTCCTCATAGTGCCGTGAGAATACCGGGTCGCGGCGACTTCCAGCGCGCGGCCCTCTACGCCCGTCGACCGCGACGGATGTCCTCATAGAGGTAGATGAGCACGAGGTCGGCGATCATCACGATGATCGAATCCACGAGTATCTGGCTGATGGGTAGCAGGATGAAGACGTCGCCGGCGCCCTCATAGTAGAGGCTGTAGAGCAGGTGAACGCCTGTGTAGACCAACTGCAGCACGATGAAGATGAGCAGCGTCGTCAGCCAACGGCGGGCCAGCAGTTGGACGCTCCGCCGCAGCGCCTGAAGGACCCCAAGGTTCTCAAAGACGATCACATAATCCGCGAAGATGACCAGGATCGATATCACCAGCGAGAACATGAGTACGAGCTGGCTCAGGGCGCCCTCGAGAGGCGCTACCAAGGGGAGAACCCAGCTGACGAGAGTGGTGAAAACGTAGAGAAGTAGCAGATTGGCCGCTTCGTCCCACTTGCGGGGAGCAAGGGGGTAACTGGGCCCGACGATGGCTCGGAAGAACGGGGCCCGGATCATGGCGGCGAAGACGCACACGGCGAGGCCGGCCGTTATGGCCACAGCCAGAAGCGGCGTGAACGAGAACGGGTCGAAGAACTGCTCCCGCGTGTACTGCCAGCGATCGAAGTTCGCGGCGAAGAACGCATTCAAGCGGAGCGTCTGCCCGCCGGCGGCGTAGACCGCCAAGAAGGCAAGGGTATTGATGATGGCCAGCGCCAGCGGATAGAAGTAGAGCCACTGCTTGCGTACGAGGCGGCTCCAAGCGCGGCGTATCACTTCGCCGATGGACGTACCTCCCAGGTGGACCTGTGTCGGCCGGCCGGCCCGGCTGGAAGTATAGCACCGGCCTCCCCGTGCTCTTGAGGCTTTCCGGGCCTCCGAGGGGCCCGGAAAGCCCATGCTATACTCAAAGTTATGAAGCATCTGAGAGCTCGGTGGGGGCGCTTACATTCGCTCCTGATCCTTGCGTCAGTCCTTTTCGTCTTGCTGTGCTGGGCCGTGTTCGGGTCAGCTGTGGGCGCGAACCCGGTGACGGCGCTTCCGGTAGAGGGCTCTGTGCAGAGCAGCTTCACCGTCAGCGCCGAAGAACTGGGTGACTTCGGCGCTGAGGCTCCCGCGATTGCTTCGCCCTCGGCTATCGTCGTGAATATGACCACCGGCAGGGTGCTGTTCGAGAAGAACGCGTCCAAACAGCGTCCTATGGCGTCCACGACGAAGATCATGACGTGCGTCTTGATCCTGGAGCAGATGGAGTTGGACACCAAGGTGGAGGTCTCGGCCGAGGCCGCGGGCACGAGTGAGACGGTTCCGTGGCTGAGAGAAGGCGACATCCTCACTGTGGACGATTTGCTCCACGCTCTCATGGTGCGCAGCTCCAATCCCGCGGCGGTCGCCCTGGCGGAAGCGTGCTCGGGGAGTCTGGAGGCCTTCGTCGACGCCATGAACACGAAGGCGAAGGAGTTGGGCCTGCACGACACGCATTTCGTGCATCCCAGCGGGCTCGACCGAGACGGACATCTCTCCACGGCCGCGGATATGGCAGAGTTGGCCCGGTACGCGATGTTGGACGAGAAGTTCCGGGAGCTCGTCTCCACGAAGAAGTACGTCATCAGGCTACCCGGCCGGGACCCGGTGGTGTGCGAGAACACCAACAAGCTCCTGGGCGAGGTGGAGTGGGTCACAGGTGTGAAGACCGGACTCACGCCCAGGGCCGAGCAGTGCCTGGTGGGCTCCGGCACCAAGGACGGTGTGAATGTCGTCAGTGTGATCCTGGGGCAACCGTCGTCCAGGGTCTGCTGGGAGGAGAGCAAAGCCCTCTTGGAGTACGGGTTCTCTCAGTACCGGTACTTGGATCTCATGGAGCAAGGTTTGGCCGTTGCGGAGGCGTCGGTCCCCTATCAGCTGAACGACCGGCTCCGCTTGGTGACGACAGAAGCTGTTCGGTTGGAGCTGCACAAGGACGAATCTGCCACCACCACGGTCGAAGTGGACAGACCGCTCACTCTCCCGGTGGTGGAAGGTGAAGTGTTCGGTCACGTGACGCTGACCGTGAACGATGTCGTAGTCGATGAGGTCGACCTGGTGGCCGACCGGTCGTTCGACCAGGTCAGTCTGGGGTCGAAGGTGGTCTACTTGTGGCAGCGTTTGGGGAGTGCACTAGGGCGGGTGTTCTAGACGATGGGAGTTGACAGGCGATGCTACTGACCGTGACGCTGAACCCGGCACTCGACCGGACGATGACGGTGCCCAATTTTCAGGCGGGTTTCAGGCACCGGGCCACGGATACGGTCATGCTGCCCGGTGGCAAGGGTATCAACGTTGCTAGGGCCGCCAAGACTCTGGGACGTCCGGTCATAGCCACGGGCTTCATCGCTGGGCGTAAGGGTGACCAGATAGTCGCCGATCTCAACGACGAGGGGATCATGTGCGACTTCGTGCGCGTGAAGGGTGAATCCCGCATATCGACCGCCGTTGTCGATTCGGCGACCAACGCCGTGACCGAGATCAACGAACAAGGTCCAGAGATCCGGTCTGACGATCTCGGGTTGTTGCACGAGAAGTTGGACTATTTGGGCAAGGCGGCGGATGCGGTCGTCTTCGCGGGGAGCGTCCCGCCGGGCCTGGGTGACGACTGTTACGCGGAGCTGATACAGCACGTGCGCAGACTGGGGCTTACGTCGCTTTTTTACACATATGCCGATCCTCTCCGGTTGGGGATCAAGGCGGGTCCTGACTACGTGTTCCCCAAGCTGGTGGAGGTCGAGAAGGTCATCGGGTACGAGTTCACGGGGTTGGAAGACCGCATCAATGCGGCCAAGACCATACGTGAGATGGGAGCCGGTTCGGTGGTGATAACCTACCGGTACGGATGTATCGCGGTGTTGGCCGATGGGGCGGGAAGCCGCACCTTCGTGGGCAAGATACCGCCCGTGGACGTGGTGTCGTCGTTGGGCTGGGCCGACACGTTCACCGGAGGGTTCGCGGTGCGCCTACTGGAGGGTGACAAGCCCGCCGACTGTCTACGTTTCGGTCTGGGGTGCGGAGCGGCCAATCTCATCAGCTACGGAGCGGGGCTGTTCTCGCCTGCCGACGCTGAGAGGCTGGCTGGTCTGGTGGAATTGGAGGAGGTCTCTGCTGAAGGCTGATCTGGACGGCATTCAGAAAGTCCTAGTCGTCGATTTTGGCGGCCAGTACTCACAACTGATCGCCCGGCGAGTGCGCGAGTGCCGGGTCTATTCCGAACTCATTCCCTTCGACACTCCCGCGGAAGAGATCAGGGCCGCCCGTCCCGCGGGGATCATCTTCTCTGGTGGTCCGCGCAGCGTGAACCAACCGGGTGCGCCTACGGTAGACCCCGAGATCCTGTCGTTGGGCGTACCGGTGTTGGGGATCTGTTATGGACTGCAGCTCATCGCCAAATTGAGGGGAGGGCGGGTCGAGAAGCTCGGCCAGGCCGAATACGGAGGGCGGCCGCTTGCGTTCACAGAGCCGAGCGCGCTCTTTGAGGGACTACCCGAAGAGACGGCATGTTGGATGAGTCATGGCGACTCCGTCATGGAGGCGCCGGCCGGTTTCACCGTCACTGCGGTGAGTCCAAACATGCCGGTGGCCGCCATGGAGGACGCGGCTGCCAAGCTCTACGGGGTCCAATTCCACCCCGAAGTGCGTCACACGGAGTATGGCCAGGACATCCTCAAGAACTTCTTGTACAACGTTTGCGACATCGCTCCAACCTGGACTCCGGTTTCCATCATCGAAGAGGCTGTGGAGCACATCCGTGCCCAGGTGGGCGGCGAACGAGTGGTGTGTGGACTTTCCGGCGGGGTCGACTCGGCAGTGGCGGCTCTCCTCGTATACAAGGCCGTGGGAGACCAATTGACCTGCATCTTCGTCGATCACGGGCTCAATCGCAAGAACGAGGCCGAGCAGGTGGAAGACACGTTCCGCCGCCATTTCCACGTCCCGTTGGTGCATGTGAAGGCGCAGGATCGGTTTCTCGAAAAGCTGGCGGGTGTCACCGAGCCGGAGCAGAAGCGCAAGATCATCGGCGAGGAATTCATCCGCACGTTCGAAGAGGAGTCACGCACGCTGGGCAAGGCCAGGTTCCTCGTGCAGGGGACCATCTACCCCGACGTCATCGAGTCGGGGACAGACTCAGCCGCTGTGATCAAATCCCACCACAATGTGGGCGGCCTGCCCGAGGAGGTGGACTTCGAGCTGGTCGAACCGCTGCGCATGCTCTTCAAGGATGAGGTGCGCGTGGTGGGTCAAGAGCTCGGCCTTCCGGAGGACGTGGTGTGGCGGCAACCGTTCCCGGGGCCGGGGCTGGCCATACGTATCATCGGCGAGGTGACGCGGGAGAGGCTGGGCGTACTGCGGGAGGCCGATGCTATCCTCATCGAGGAGGTCAAGAAGGCGGGTCTGTATCGGGATGTATGGCAGTCTTTCGCGGTGCTTCCTGCCATCAGGAGCGTGGGCGTGATGGGCGATGAGCGCACGTACGCGTATCCCATCATCATCAGGGCGGTCACCTCCGACGACGCCATGACGGCCGACTGGGCCCGGCTTCCCTACGACCTGCTGGAGATCGTATCGCAGCGCATCATCAACGAAGTGCCCGGCGTGAACAGGGTGGCCCTGGATATCTCCAGCAAGCCGCCGTCTACTATCGAATGGGAGTAGTGAGCAGGATTTGACGAACGAAATGGCTGACGATCAGACTGTCCCCGACGTCCCAGACCTGGAGAGCCTAGAGCGCCGGCAGCGGCCGGCAAAGGTCATGTCGCCCGACGAGGCGGGGCTCATCCACGATCGCGCCGTGTCGGCCGGCATGGCCGCCCTCGATGTGAAGGGCGAAGATATCAAGATCCTGGATATGCGCGATCTTGCGTCCTACACGGATTATCTGGTCTTATGCACGGGCCGCAACACCCGACTCACGAAGCGCATTGCCGAAGAGATCGGGATGAAGATGAAGACTGAGGCCGGGCTGTTGCCCGCGGGGACCGAGGGAGCCGCCTCAGGCGAGTGGATCCTTCTGGACTATCTGGACTTCGTCGTGCATATCTTCACGCCGGAGGCGCGGGAATTCTACCGTCTGGATGTGCTGTGGAAGCAGGCGCCTCTCGAGGTCGTTGAATAGAGCGTGGTGAAGGCGGCGCCCGGTTGCGCCGAAGCGGCGTAACGGCTATAATCCGTGACCGCCCGTGGGGGTATAGCTCAGTTGGGAGAGCGCGACGCTGGCAGCGTTGAGGCCAGGGGTTCGAGTCCCCTTACCTCCACCAAGGATCGGAAGCGAAAGACTTGCGGCCCGGCCATAGGCCGGGCCGTTGGCTATCCGGTGGCGGGAACGCCCGCCGCCACCCGGCAAGCGCGCGTCCTTGGTAAAGTGGTCGGCAACAAGCTATCGGCCACTAGGAGAACGCCGGAAGCGCCAATGAACCAACCGGGCGATTCCCCCATCTATGTTGTACGTGGCGCGCCGCCTCGGCCTGTACCCGGCGGCCGGTCGACGCGGCCTTCGTGGCGTGGACCTCTGATAGTGGTCGCGATCATGTTCGGATGGATGGTCTTCACCTTCGCTCTGGCAGCCATAGCCGCTCCCAACGATCCAAACGTCGAGGCCCCGACACCGGTCGGGCTTGGTGTAGTGGTGACTCCCGCCGACGGGTGGTACGACGCGGGGGATGACTGGGAGGTCGGGCCCGACGCGATCGCCCTGCAGAAGTCCGGGGTGTATTTGGCGTTCTGGGCAAGTTCCTACGGTGGCACGAACGAGTCTCTGCTCGACGAGCAGCTCGGGTATCTCAAGGAAGATTTCGATTCCATCCGGGTGCTGCCTGCGTCTTCGACCACTGTGGCGGGTGATGTGGTGGCCCTGGCAACGCTCGTGACCGGCGTGTCGGAATACTGGAGCCCGGAGAACGAGCTGGTGGTGGCGGTGTCGAGAGGGGTGGGCGTGGTGATGTTGGCCACGGCTCCGTCCGGCCAGTTGGCCCGCGTCCAGGGTGACATCGATGCCATGTTGGATGACATGGTGATGCCGCGATGAAGGGCTACGTCACTACTGCCGCCCCTTCGCGGCTTGCCAGGCAGCCTGCCTTCTGGCTCTTCGCGGCCCTGCTGGTGAATTGTTTCCTACTGGTCGGCCTGGAACAGGTGAGCTATCTTGCTGCGTATCCCGGCGCCTGGCTTCTGTCGATCATCCTGCTGGCTGCCACAGCCATCCCAGCGGCACTCATCATCTACCGCTTCGATCATTTCGAACCCGAACCGGCCTCCATGATCGCCGTCGCTCTGCTTTGGGGCGGGGTGATCGCACTCACATTCGGGGGCATCACCAACTCATGGTTCCTGACCTTCCTGCAGCACGTCATGCCGGCCGGCCAGGTGGATGCGTGGGGTGCTGCCATCGTCGCGCCCATCAACGAGGAACTCTACAAGGGCCTGGGCCTGGTGATCATGTATCTCATGGCCCGCAGCGAGTTCGACAGCGTCATGGACGGGCTGGTGTACGGTGCGATGATCGGGCTCGGTTTTCAGGTCATGGAGAACGTGCAGTACTTCATGCTCGCTACCGACGAGTCGGGTGGCGGCCCCGGGGGAGTGGTGGGGATGTTCTTCTTACGGGTGGTGGTCTCGGGTCTCTACAGCCATATGCTCTTCACCGGCCTCATGGGCTTCGGGTTCGCATACTACGTGACGCAGCGGGGGAGGGCGGCGGCTCACCGGGTCGGTGTTTTTGTGCTCTGCGGCGTGCTGGCGTGGGCAGCTCACTTCGTATGGAACTCACCCTGGCTGGAAAGGCTGATGAGCCAGGGCTCCGGGGCCTTCGTCATGGCCCTCATAATCAAGGGCCTGCCGTTCCTCGTCCTGCTCGTTCTCATGGCCGTGTTCGCCCGCCGCCGGGAGTCACAGGCGTTCGCCCGTCTGATGGCAGGGGAGGTCGGCAGTGACGCGGTCAGCATGGAGGAGTTCGAGATCTTGCGGAGCGGCCGGAAACGCAGGGCTACCTTGCGTTCGATGAAGCAGACGAAGGGGCCCGCCGCCCGGACGGTGCTGAAGCAGCTTATGCGGGCGCAGATGAACCTGGCCCTGTTCCAGAGTAAGGTCGCCTCCGATGACGACCCGGCGTTGGAGGCGCAGCGCGATGTTGTCAGACGGCTGCGAGCACGGTTGGCGGCGTTGGGGTAGAAGGTGTGCCTCGGGTCAGGCTCGGCGGGCGGGCAGGGCCGAGGCCGTCGACAATCATCAGGCGACCAACACGGAGTCTCGGATCGCCTTGCCGAGCCGCTCTATACCCACCTCGATGGTGTCGACATCGGAACACGAGAAGTTGAGCCTCATAGTGCTGTGCCGGTTACCGCGGACGTAGAACGGGTCGCCCGGGACGAACACCACCTTGTCTTGCACCGCTCGCTCGAACAGGTCGATGGCCGCCACGCCGTCCGGCAGCTCCGCCCAGAGGAACATGCCTCCCTCCGGCTGCGTGCAGGTGACCTCCGCCGGGAAGTGCCGGCGGATGGCCTCCTGCATGGCCCGGCACTGCCGGCCGTAGACGTCGCGGAGGAGGCGGATGTGCTCGTCGGGGTCGTTGTCGCGCACGTAGCGGCAGACGATGCTCTGTGTGAAGTGGGTGGTGTGGAGGTCCGTCGCCTGCTTGGCCGTGATCAGCTTCCGCATGAGAGCGGGCGGCGCCACTATCCAGCCCAGCCGGAAGCCGGGCACCAGGGTCTTGGAGAATGTCCCCAAAAGGACGGTGTTGTCGGGCAGGAGCGTCTTGAAGGAGGGTTTGTCGTGTCCCGCGAACCGGAGTTCGCCGTACGGATCGTCCTCCACCAAGAGGACCCCGGTGCCCGAAAGGATCTCCGCCACCTCCCGGCGGTTCTGTTCGGAGTAGGAGACGCCGGACGGGTTCTGGAAGTTCGGCACGGCATAGAGCAGCTTGGGCCGGTCAGTCGCCAGCGCGGCCCGCAGCACGTCGAGGTCCAGCCCCCCTGCCAGGAGTGGGACCGGCAAGAACTTTGGTCTGTAGAGGGAGAAGGCCTGGATGGCGCCCAGGTACCCTGGTTCTTCGATAACGAGCGCATCAGCGTCGTTCAGAAGCACCTTGCCGAGCAGATCGAGTCCCTGCTGGGAGCCGCTGGTGATGAGGATGTCCTCGACCGGCACGTCCAGGCCGGCCTTCTCGCGGTAGCGGCCCGAGATGTACTGCCGGAGCCCCTGATGGCCTTCCGAGTTGCCGTACTGGAGCACGTCTCTACCTTCCGAGTCGAACACGCTGCACGCTGCCTGTTTGAGGGCTTCCACGGGGAACAGATCCCGGTTGGGAAGTCCTCCCGCGAACGAGATCACCGATGGGTCCAGAGCGACTTTGAGGATCTCCCGTATGAAGGAGCGCGGCACGTCCGCGATACGGTCGGAGAAGGCGGGATCGAGGTCTATCATGACGGCGGCTTGTTCACCTCGCGTTCGGCGTTCACGTGACTTTACAGGCTGCTCCAGGCGCGGTCAAACGCGAGCGATTGCCGTCCGGCCCACCTGTTAGAATCCCCCTACCATGGGTTCTAACGAGATCGTCATTCTGGGGGCCCGGGAGCACAACCTCAAGGACATCTCCCTGACGCTGCCCCGGGACCGCTTCATAGTCATCACGGGTCTGTCGGGGTCGGGCAAATCGAGCCTCGCCTTCGACACCATCTACGCCGAGGGCCAGCGCCGCTATGTCGAGAGTCTTTCGGCCTACGCGCGCCAGTTTCTGGGCCAGATGAGCAAGCCCGACGTCGACTCCATCGAGGGTCTGTCGCCGGCCATCTCCATCGATCAGAAGACCACGTCTCGCAACCCCCGTTCCACTGTGGGTACGGTGACCGAGATCTACGACTATCTCAGGCTCTTGTACGCCCGTATCGGGCGGCCGCATTGCTGGATCTGCGGACGGCCCATCGAGGGGCAGAGCAAGGAGCAGATCGTCGACCAGATCCTCGGCCTGGAACAGGGCACACGCTTCGTGGTCAAGGCTCCCGTGGTGCGGAGTCAGAAGGGTTGGCACAGAGACGTGCTCGACCACATCCGTCAAGAGGGCTTCACGCGGGTTGAGATCGACGGCGAGCAGTATAGCCTCGATGAGCCGTTGCCCGACCTGGATAAGAACATCCGTCACGACGTGAGCATAGTCGTCGATCGTTTGGTGATGAAGGAGGGGGTCAGGCGCCGTCTCTCGGACTCCGTAGAAACGGCGCTTGCGGAAGCCAAGGGGCTGCTTGTGGTCGATGTATACGAGCGGGGCGACGACGGCCGTGCAGCAGATGATCGAGAGCCCACCAGCCTTCTGTTCTCGGAGAACCTGGCTTGTCCCGAACATGGTGTGTCATTGCCCGAGATGGCGCCGCGCATCTTCTCCTTCAACACCCCCCACGGCGCGTGCGAGACCTGCCTGGGCTTGGGCGCGAGGCGGGAGATCGATCCGGAGCTGATCGTCGGATCCCCGTCACTCTCGGTGGAACAGGGCGTTCTGCTGCCGTGGAGCGGCAGTAACTCCAAGTATTACGACCAGATCATCAAGGCCGTCGCCGAACGGTACGAGGTCGACATGAAGACTCCCTGGGCTGAGTTGCCCGAGAAAGTGCGGGACATCTTCCTGTATGGCACCAAGGGAGAACGGCTCTATGTGACCTACACCAATCGCTCCGGGGTCAAACGCAGCTACATGACCGCGTTCGAGGGCATCGTACCCAACCTCGAACGGCGCTACCGCGAGACCGATTCCGATTACATGCGTGAGAAGATCGAGGAGTTCATGGCCGACCGGCCCTGTCCGGCCTGCAACGGAGCGCGGCTCAAGCCGTCCACTCTGGCGGTGCGCATCGGCGGGCTCAACATCCACGAACTGAGCCTGCTGTCGGTCACGAAAGCGATCCGGTTCCTCGACGACCTGGAGCTGACGGAGCGCGAACGGCTCATCGGCACGCGCATCCTCAAAGAGATACGAGAGCGTTTGACATTTCTCGAAGCGGTGGGGGTGGGCTACCTCAGCCTGCAGCGAAGCGCGGGCACGCTTTCGGGGGGTGAGGCGCAGCGCATCCGCCTCGCAACGCAGATCGGGTCGAGCTTGGTGGGGGTGCTCTATATCCTGGACGAACCCTCCATCGGACTGCACCAGCGCGACAACCGCAAGCTCATCGACACTCTCATCCGGCTGCGCGACCTCGGCAACACGGTCATAGTCGTAGAGCACGACGAGGAGACGATGCGCTCTGCCGACTACATCGTCGACATGGGCCCCGGCGCCGGCGAGCACGGGGGGGAGGTGGTCAAGAGCGGCAGGCTGGACGACATCCTGGCCGAGCCGCGCTCGGTCACCGGGCAGTTCCTGACCGGGGTGCGCAGCGTGCCCTTGCCGGCCGGCCGGCGGCCGGGCCGGAGCCGCTTCGTCGTGCGGGGGGCCCGGGAGCACAACCTCAAGAACCTCGACGTGGCCATCCCGACGGGCGCCTTCGTCTGCGTCACGGGAGTATCGGGGTCCGGCAAATCCACGCTGGTGAACGACATCATCTACCGCACCCTCTCCAACGTGGTGAACAGGGTCCCAAAGCGGCCGGGCCTGCACGACCGCATAGACGGCATCGAGCAGTTGGACAAGGTCATCGATATCGACCAGTCACCCATAGGGCGCACACCGCGCTCCAACCCCGCGACCTACACGGGAGTGTGGGACCATATCCGGGAGCTCTACTCGCAGACCCAGGAAGCCAAGGTGCGTGGCTATATGCCGGGCCGGTTCAGCTTCAACGTCAAAGGCGGGCGGTGCGAAGCCTGCAAGGGCGACGGCACCCTCAAGATCGAGATGCACTTTCTCCCCGACATCTACGTGCCGTGCGAGGTCTGCAAGGGCAAACGCTACAATCAGGAGACCCTGGAGGTGCGGTTCAAGGGGAAGAACGTGGCCGAGGTACTCGATATGAGCGTTGAGGAAGCAGTCGAGTTCTTCAGCAATCAGCCCAAGATCAGACGCCGGCTGCAGACGTTGGCCGACGTGGGCCTGGAGTACATCAGGCTGGGGCAATCGTCCACCACGCTGTCCGGCGGTGAAGCGCAACGGGTCAAGTTGGCCACGGAGCTCGCCAAGGTTGCAACAGGCAACACCCTCTACATCCTCGACGAGCCCACCACCGGTCTTCACTTCGCCGACATCGAGAGGCTCCTGGAAGTTCTACAGCGTCTCGTGGACTCAGGCAACACCGTGCTCGTGATCGAGCACAACCTCGATGTGATCAAATGTGCCGACTGGATCATCGACCTCGGGCCAGAAGGCGGCGACGCCGGAGGTGAGCTGGTGGCGGAGGGGACTCCGGAGCAGATCTGTGAGCATCCACACAGCGAGACGGGCAGAGTCCTGCGGCGCGTGCTTCCCGTGGGCAGCCCGACTGTCGCCTCAGATGGCGCGAGAGTAACGACGTGAGCAACGCCCGGACAGGTGGGAGAGGGGCGCCCGGCGCCGATCGTGAGCCGTTGCCGGTTGAGGGCTCCGGGGAGCTGGAGCGGGCCTATCTCATCGCGGTGGACGCAGGTGGCGATGCCGGGTGGTCGGCGGAGGAGTCGCTGCTCGAGCTCGCATCACTGGTCGAGACGGCCGGCGGAGTGGTCGTGGGTAGCATGGCGCAGCACCGTGAAACGATCCACCCCCTGTGGTATCTGGGCAGCGGCAAGGCAGAGGAGTTGAAGCAGGCGAAGGGGGAGACGGGCTTCACCATGTTGGTGGCCGACGACGAGTTGTCGCCCCGGCAGCAACGTTCGTTAGAGGAGTTGCTGAACGTGAAAGTGCTCGATCGCAGCGGCATCATCCTCGACATCTTCGCGCAGCGGGCCCACACGCATGAGGGGCGCATCCAGGTGGAGTTGGCTCAACTCGAGTATCAGCTACCGCGCCTCACGCGCATGTGGACTCACCTTTCGCGCATGGGTGGCGGCATAGGGACGCGACGGGGCCCTGGCGAGACACAACTCGAGACCGACCGCCGGGTGCTGCGCCAGCGTATCAAGAAGACCAGGGAACGCGTCGATGAGGTACGGCGACGCCGTGAGACGGCGGCCAGGGCGCGTGAACGGCGCCTCCTGCCCACGGTGGCCATCGTGGGGTACACCAATGCAGGTAAGTCGACGCTCCTCAACGCGCTGGTGGGTGAGGAAGCGGCAGTGGCGGAAGACAAGCTGTTCGCCACTCTCGATCCCACCACGCGGCGCGTACGCTTGGGGGAGGGGCAGACCGTTATCGTGAGCGACACGGTGGGCTTCATCCACAAGCTGCCGCACCAGCTGGTGGAGGCGTTCCAGGCGACTCTTGAGGAAGTCACGCGAGCGGATATCCTGCTGGAGGTGGTCGATCTGTCCGACCGGCACGCGGCGGAACACCGACGCACGGTCCAGACCGTGTTGGACGAGCTCGATGCCGGGCACAAGCCACGAGTGGTCGTGCTCAACAAGGCCGATCTCGCGGTGACCGAGGGTCCGGCGGCGCCCAGCGGCGTGTTGGGCCGTGACGACCGTTACGCTCTCAAAGTGTCGGCGCTCACGGGGGAGGGCATCGACGAACTGAGAGGCATGATGGCAACGGTGCTCGCCGAGCTGTGGCTCGACGTGGACCTCGCTGTGCCCTACTCAGCCGGGGAACTGCTGGCCAGAGTGCGCGAGAGGGGCAATGTGGAGTTCGAGTACCGCGATGAGGACGTGCGCATCCAAGGACGGGTGCCTCCCTCCATGATCGCCGATCTCCAGGCCTCCGCGGGGGCCTGGCAGATGGCTCTGAAAGCTCGGGGTCCTAAGGCTTAGAAGTACTGGTGGGCCGATTGGATGGCCGCGGCGATGAGCGCCGCGCCGTTCTCGAGGTCGGCGAGAGAGAGTACTTCCACCGGTGAGTGGATGTAGCGCGCCGGGACCGTGACCACCGTGCAGGGGATGCCGGCCTTGGTGATGTTGATGGCCGTGGCGTCGGTGTTGCCTCCGTTGCCCACTTCCAGCTGATAGGGGATGGCCGCTTTGTCGGCGGTCTCGCGCAGCCAGCGCACAACGGGCCGCCTGGCGATGACGCCCCGCCCCGCTGCGTCGATGATGGTGATGGCGGGACCCTTGCCGACCGCGATGCGAGAGTCGTTCTTGGTGAGCCCGGGGTGATCTCCGGGAATGGTGACGTCGGTCGCTATGGCGACATCGGGGGAAAGACCGTACGCGCTCGTGCGGGCTCCCTTTAGTCCGACCTCCTCCTGGACGGTGCCGACTGCCTGGATGGTGGCGCGCACCTTCTTGCGCTTGAGGATCTTGAGCGCCGATATCATCATGACGCAGCCGGCCCGGTTGTCGAGGGCCTTGCCGGTGACGAGTCCGTTGCCGAGGGGCAGCAGCTCGCGGTCTACGGTGATCGGCGCGCCGACCTCCACACCGAGTGCCGCCGCCTCGTCGGCGTTGGCCGCTCCGCAGTCGATGAACATATCCTTGATCTTGACCACCCTCTTGCGATCCTCTGCGTCCATCATGTGGGGCGGTTTGGAGCCCACCACTCCAGGGATGCGGCGACCGTCAACCGTGGAGATGAGGACCCGCTGGGCCAGAAGTGTCTGTTCAAACCAGCCGCCCACCGGGACGACTTTGAGAAAGCCGTCGTCGTCGATGTGCTGCACCATGAGGCCGATCTCGTCCATGTGGGCAGCGATCATGACCGATGGGCCGTCGCCCGCGCGTATGCCGATGACGTTACCCATCTTGTCGACCGTCACCTCGTCCACAAGGGGCTCGATCTCTTGGCGCAGAAGGTCGGCTATCTCGTCTTCGTATCCGGATATGCCGTGGGCATCGGAGAACTTCTTGATGAGGGCTGTTATGTCGGACATCTCCATCTCCTTGGCAAGGCCGCCGGGGGGCCAGCTCAGATCTTGGTGAGCAGGGTATCCATATCGGCCATCAGGCCTGTTTGCGAATGCGGGTAGTCGAAGCCTGAGGAATCGAGTACGCCGGAAGCCTCTGGGTCGGACCAGGGCCCCGTTCCGTAGAGTATCTCGCCGGCGATGACAAAGGCCTGTTGGGCGCCCAGCCCGGCGTTGATACGGGAACACAGCGCCAGGTAGTCGGCTCTTTCCGGCGAGTCTGCGGCTGCGGCGACCGCCTTCTCCACGAGCGCCGCGGCAGTCTCGGCTATGGACGCCAGGGTGGCGAGCTGGAACATGACGTGTTGCCGGCGCGTGGCTTTCTTCTCGTGGACTACTTGGAAGAGCCGGTTCACCAAGCGGAGGGTGCCTGCGATGGTGTCGGCCTTCAGATGGGGGTGCGACTCGTGCGCGGAGTCCATCCGCTCGGCGCGCAGGCCGTAGAAGGCGCCCTTGGACTGCACGGTGTTCTTCCAGCGCCAGGTACCCACTATCAACTGTTGGATCTCGCTGGTCCCCTCGTAGATGGTGGTGATCTTCACGTCGCGTTTGATCTTCTCTACGTCGTACTCCCGCATATAGCCGTACCCGCCGAGAGCCTGGATTGCCGCGTCGGCGCAGGCGTTGGCCGCCTCAGTGGCGAAGAGCTTCGCGATGGAGCCTTCCGGCTGCAGATCTTCCTCGCCGGCATCCAGGCGGCCCGCCACCTCCTCGATATAGGCCCGCGCGGCCTCCAGCTTGGCGACGTGGGGGACTATGAGGCGGTGGGTATACCCTTGCTTCTCGATGAGCGGCGAGCCGAACTGCACCCGTTCTTTGGCGTAGGGGATGACTCTCTCCAAGGCTGCGATGCCGGCGCCGAGGCCAAGGGCGGCGACCATGAGCCGTGTGTAGCCGAAGACCTCGTTGGACTGCGCCAGCCCCCGTCCGGGCACTTCTCCCACGAGGTTCTCAATGGGGACGAACACGTTGTCGAAATTGAGTGACGTGGTGTTCGAGCTGCGGATGCCGTGCTTCTGCTCCGGCTTGCCTGCGGAGAAGCCCTTCATGGTGTTCTCGACGATGAAGAAGGTCGGACCCTCGGGGGCCTGCGCGAGAACGGTGAGGAATTCGGCGTGGTTGCCGCTGGAGATGAACTGCTTGTTGCCGTTGATATGGTAGCCCGCGACGGCGCCTTGGTCGTCGACCACGGGGGTGGCGGAGGTCTTGAGATTGGACAGGTTGCTGCCCGCCTCTGCCTCGGTGACCGCGTAGGCCACGAGGGCTCCCTCCGCGACCTTGGTGAGCCATTTCTGCTTCTGCTCGACGGTGCCGCCCACCAGGATGGGATCGCTCCCCAGATGGACCACCAGGAAGGCCGTCGCTATCCCCAGGCAGATCTTGCCCAATTCTTCGGAGACGGCGGCCATATCGCGTGCCCCACCACCAAGACCTCCGTACGCCTCGGGCAGGAAGAGCAACTGTAGTCCGATCTCGGGTCCCAGGAGCTCGCGGATGACCTCCTCGGGGAAGATCTCATCCTGATCGAACTGCCGGATGCGCTCGGGGGTCAGAGACCGCTCGCGTATCTGCCTCAGCAGATCGATGATCATTCGACGTTCTTCTGCTGGTAGTCCTACCGGCCCCACGTCCACCTCCAGTCCGCATACACAGGCGCGAGAGTACCACAGGGTGGGGTACACTTGAGGGCGCCGGCGGAGCCCCGCGCAATGGTGGGGCCGGACGACTCCGGCTACAGATATGAGCACCACCGAAGAGCTCAGACAGCAGATCAAGAACGCCCCCGATCTACCCGGCGTGTATCTCTACCGAGACGGCTCAGGGGACGTCCTTTACGTGGGCAAAGCCCTTTCGTTGCGAAAGCGGCTCGCGAGCTATCTCCCCGGCCTAGACGGAGACAAGGCAGGCCGGCAGCCGGTCAAGGTCAACGAGATGTTGGGGAAGGCCGCCTCGGTCGAGTGGATCGTCACCGGCAACGAGGTGGAGGCGCTTCTGCTCGAAAACAACCTCATCAAGCAGCACCACTCGCCGTTCAACATCCGCCTGCGTGACGACAAATCGTACCCCTACATCATGATCACCATGCAGGATGAGTTTCCCCGGGTGGTGTTCACGCGTCAGCCGCACCGGCGGGGCAACCTGTACTTCGGACCCTTTTCCAATGCCTCCAAGGTGCGGGAGACCTTGGATGCTCTGGGCAAAGTCTTCCCATTACGCACGTGTCACGGCCGTCAGCCGGGACGGAGGTCGGGGTCGCCCTGTCTGCAGTATCACATCGGGCGCTGCCCGGGGCCCTGTCTCGGCACAGTCACCCCGAGCGAGTACCGGGCCGTCATCGACCAGGTGATCGACTTCCTGAGCGGGCGGGAGAACAAGGTGCTGGCTCGTCTGGAACGGTCGATGCAGGAGGCGGCGGCCAACCACGACTACGAGAGCGCCGCGGTGTTCCGCGACCGCTTGGAGGCACTGAGACACGTTCTCGAGAGGCAACAGATCGAGTCGGGCTCGCGGGGAGCGGCGGATATAGCCGGACTTGCGGTAGACGACTGGGGGGCGAACGTGCAGCTGTTCATCACCCGCGATGGGAAGCTGGCCGACCGGCGGAGTCTCACCTTCGTGAACGTGGCCGGAGCGGGCGCTCAGGAGGTGTTCGAACGGTTCGTCGCCGAATACTACGGCTCGTCACCCACGGTACCGGCGGAGCTCATCGTGCCGGCGGACGTGCGCGAGACCTCTCGGTTGGCGGCCTTCTTGAAGGAACTGCGCGGCGCCAAGGTGGACGTCAGACAGGCGGAGCGGGGGGACAAGCGCAGGCTGCAACAGATGGCCGACCGTAACGCGGCGCTCGCGCTTGCGCACGAGCGCCTCCGTGAGGAGCGTACCCGCGAGCGCCGCCTGGGTGCGCTCACGGCTCTGGAGACCACCCTGGGGTTGCCGGGCCCGCCCATGCGCATCGAGGGCTTCGACATCTCCAACCTGGGAGCGGAGAACATCGTGGCGTCCATGGTGGTCTTCGAGGGGGGCACACCGAAGAAGGGTGACTACCGCAAGTTCGCCATCACCTCGACGTCCGGCCAGGACGACTTCGGAGCAATGCGTGAGGCTGTGTACCGCCGCTTCGCCCGTGGAGCTGAAGCCACGGCTTACGACCCGTCGTTCGAGGCTGTGCCCGACCTGGTCCTCATCGACGGGGGCAAGGGACAACTCGGAGCGGCTCTGAGCGCGCTGCGCGAAGCGGGTCTGGAGGGAGCCGTCACCGTGGTCTCGCTTGCCAAGCGGGAGGAGGAGGTCTACGTGCCGTGGACGGCGGAGCCTCTGGAGTTGTCTGCCGATGACGAAGGGCGGTTGTTGCTGCAACGTGTGCGGGATGAAGCTCATCGCTTCGCCATCGGGTATCACAGACGCAAGCGATCCGAACAGATCACCGACTCGCTGTTGGATCAACTACCCGGGATAGGGGAGAAGCGGAAACAGGCCATCGTGCAGCATTTCGGCTCCCCGGAGAGGTTCTTGCAGGCCACCAGAGAGGAACTCGAGGCGGTGCCCGGTTTGCCGGGGAAGGTGGCGAGGGAGATATATACGTACGTGCACAAGACCGGTTGACCATGGGGGGCGATGTGGTGGCTGAGGGCATGAACAGAGTCCTGACAGGTGTTTTCGAAACCCCGTGGGGCGAGGGCACGGTCAGCGTGTGTCGTGGGTGGCTGGCCGGGGTCGAACTGCCTCCATTGCGATCCAACTGCGCGGAGGGACAGGGGGCACAGGCTGATTCCTTGGACGATGCCGCACTCGAGCGCTGGACGGGCGAGCTCGAGGCCTATTTCCGTGGCGAGCGGCTTGCCTGGAGACCAGAGGATGTGCCGCTCGACCAGCTGGCTGTGGGTCCTTTCGCGCGCGACGTGTACGCTGCCCTTTTGTCGGTCCCGCCTGCTGTTACTGTCAGCTACGGCACGCTGGCGGAGATGGCCGGATATCCTAGGGCGGCCCGAGCCGTCGGGAGCACGATGGCGAACAACCCCATTCCCATCGTCATCCCCTGCCACCGGGTCGTCCGCTCCGATGGGACACTCGGCAACTATGGAACAGACCCTGCGTGGAAGGAACGCCTGCTCACCCACGAGGCCGAACACAACGCGGGGAGGGTGCCGGGATGAGCGCCGCCGACGAGACACAGAAGCTCCACGTGACCCTGATAACCGGTCTCTCCGGGGCCGGGAAATCAGAAGCCGTGGCCACCTTCGAAGACGCGGGCTACTTCTGTATCGACAACCTCCCCCCCCAGATGTTGCCGGCGGTCATGCAACTGTTCGCCCTCGAGGGCAGCCGGGTCAACCGGGTGGCCTTGGTCTTCGACGCGCGTGGCGGCACGTATTTCGAGGAGCTGGGCCACGCGCTCGAGTACTTGCGGTCGTCAGGCATCTCTCACAAGGTGCTGTACCTGGAGGCCTCCGACGAAACGCTGGTGGCGCGGTATCAGGCGTCGCGGCGGCCACATCCGCTGTCGCGCGACCTGGTGGAGGGCATCGCCTGTGAGAGGCGGCTGCTTTCTGGACTGCGCGGCCAGGCTGACGTTATCGTCGATACCACCAACCTGTCTCCCTGGGAGCTGCGCAGGCGTCTGGAGGAGGCCCTCTTGGCCGACAGGCTGAGCGACCAACTGCTCGTAAGCCTGGAATCCTTCGGATACAGGTACGGACTCCCTGACGAGGCCGACATGGTCTTCGATGCCAGGTTCCTGCCGAATCCGCATTGGGTGGCGGAGCTGAGGCCGTATTCGGGCCTTGAGACCCAGGTCAGGGATTACGTCCTGGGCCGTCAGGAGGCCGACTCCTTCCTTGCCCAGGTGGCGGCGCTGGTGCACCTCATGGCGCCGGGGTTCTTGGCCGAGCAGAAACGGAGATTGGTGCTTGCCATCGGGTGCACGGGAGGCCGCCACCGCTCTGTGGCTCTAACAGAGGAACTCGGCCGGCGCCTGTCGCAGGACGCCGCCTTGGTCGTCAGTGTGCACCACCGGGACGTCGACAGGAAGGAATGATGGTGGGATCCGGCTTCACACGGGTCTTCAGGGAAGAGCTGGCCCGAGTGGAAGAGAAGCAGCCGTGTTGCCGCCTGGCAGCGGTGGCAGGGTTGATGCACACGGCAGGGACGTTTCTGATCAGGGGCGGCGCCACCGACGAAGACCGGTACGAAGTCCGGCTCGCGACCACGGTGCAGGCGGCGGCGAAGATGGCCTACTCGCAGTTCAAGGCCTTCGGCGCCGAGGGCGACCTGCTGACCCGCCGGGAACCACGATTCGAACAGCGCCTGGTCTACGAGGTGCGCATCAAAGGCTCGCCGGCGTCGTTACAGGCCCTCAACGAGATGGGGGTTCTGAGCGATGGTTTTGAGTTGCAGACCGGCATCAGCCGCCGACTGGTCAAGAAGACCTGTTGCCGCAACGCGTTCGTGCGCGGTTGCCTCATAGGGGCGGGCTCGTCAAACGCGCCGCGGAGGGAGGCGCATCTGGAGATCATCACTCCGCATCAACAGTTCTGCGAAGACCTGGGGAGGCTGCTGCGCGAGATGGAACTGCATCCGGGAGTGCGCTCGCGGAGGGGCGGGTACGTCGTCTATCTGAAGGGGAGGGACGAGGTGGCGGGGATCCTGGCCGCGGCGGGGGCGCACGCGGCGGCGCTTCAAGTGCAGGAGCAGGCGGTCGTGAAAGAGGTGCGCTCGCGGGCGAACCGGGTGGCGAACTGCGACGCGGCCAATGTGCGCCGCACCGGAGCGGCGGCCTCGCGACAGTTGGAGGCCATCTCGGCTCTCGAGCGGTCGGGCCGGCTCGCGACGCTGCCGCGCGCTCTGCGTGAGATGGCGGAACTGCGCCTGCTCTATCCCTACATGAGCCTGTCGGAGCTGGCCGAAGCGGGGGGAGAAGGACTCACACGATCGGCCGTGAACCACCGGCTACGGCGCCTTCTGGCGGCGGCCGAACGAACGGGCAAGAAAGGCCCTCATGGTAGAATCCGGGTATCCCCGACCGACACGAACGAGAGCGTGGAAGACGCAGGGAGCAGGTTGAGATGAGCATGAAAGTCGCGATCAACGGGTTCGGACGAATCGGGCGCCTCTTCTTGAGAGCAGCCGTCAGGCAGGGAGCGGATTTTGAAGTGGTGGCGGTGAACGATCTCACCGATGCCCCCACCTTGGCCCATCTGCTCAAGTACGACAGCGTGCACAAAGTCTGGCCGGGCGAGGTCTCGTCCACGGAAGACAGTCTTGTCTTTGAGGGCAGGTCTATCAAGGCGTTGTCTGTGGCCGACATCGAGTCTCTGCCCTGGCGCGAACTCGGGGTGGATGCGGTGATGGAGTGCACCGGCCGCTTCACCGACAGGGCGAAGGCGTCTCAGCACCTCGACCAGGGTGCAAGGAAGGTGGTCATAAGCGCCCCGGCCAAAGACCCCGACATCACCGTGGTGATGGGCGTCAACGATGCCGACTACGACCCGGCGCGCCATCACATCGTGTCGAATGCCTCGTGCACGACCAACTGCCTTGCGCCGGTGGTCAAGATCCTCCTCGATTCGTTCGGGATCGAGCAGGGCTTTATGACCACCGTCCATGCCTTCACGAACGATCAACGCATCCTCGATCTGCCTCACAAGGACCTCAGGCGGGCGCGCGCCGCCTCGCTTTCCATCATCCCGACTTCCACTGGAGCCGCCCGGGCCACCGCACTCGTGCTTCCGGATCTCAAGGGCAAACTCGACGGTTACGCGCTACGGGTCCCGATCCCCGACGGCTCGGTGATCGATCTCACTGTGACTCTCGAAAGGGAGGCCACGGTGGACGAGATCAACGCCGCGATAAGAGAAGGGGCCGAAGGTCCGTTGGCGGGCGTGCTGCGCTACACCGACGAGCCCATCGTGTCGTCCGACATCGTGGGCGACCCGAGCTCATCCATCTTCGACTCGGCGCTCACCATGGTCATGGGGCGGCAGGCCAAGGTGGTGATGTGGTACGACAATGAGTGGGGTTTCGCCAACCGCATGGTCGACCTGTGCGGCCGGTTGTTCTAGCACCAAGACGTCGGGAGTGTGAACGAGATGGCCAAGAAGACGGTCAAGGATGTCGATGTCGCAGGCAAGCGGGTGCTTGTACGAGTGGACTTCAACGTGCCGCTCAAGGAGGGACGGGTAACAGACGACAGCCGCATCCGAGCTTCACTACCGACCATACAGTATCTTCGCGAACAGGGCTGCCGGGTCATTCTCATGTCACATCTTGGACGGCCGAAGGGCGGCCCCGATCCGGCTTTCACGCTCGATCCCGTGGCGATGCGCCTGGGGCAGTTGCTCGAGATCCCGGTGCGCAAGGTCAGCGCTCTCACGGGGCCCGGGGTGGAGGCGGCCGCGGCGGAGATGGGGGCAGGCGACGTCCTCCTGCTCGAGAACTCTCGCTTCGATCCGCGCGAGACCAAGAACGACCCGGCTCTGGTGGCCGATCTGGCGCGTCTTGGAGACATGTATGTGAACGACGCGTTCAGTGCAGCACATAGAGCGCATGCCACAACGGCCGGTCTGGCCGCGGTGCTTCCCAGCGCCGCCGGGTTTCAGATGGAGAAAGAAGTGGCGGCCCTCGACGGCCTTCTGCGCGAGCCGAAACACCCCTTCGTGGTGGTTCTGGGTGGAGCAAAGGTCACCGACAAGATCAAGGTCATCGACCGCTTTCTCGATCTGGCCGACCAGATCCTGATAGGTGGGGCCATGGCTTTCACCTTCCTCAAGGCGCAGGGTCTCTCGGTGGGGGCTTCCAAGGTCGAAGAGGAAGGGCTGGAGGTAGCTCTGCAGGCCTTGGACAAAGCAGCCGAGTCTTCCTGCGAGCTAGTTCTGCCCACGGACGTGGTGGCGGCGGACGACTTCGCCGAGACGGCGGCAACACGGGTCGTCGCGGCCGGAGAGGTTCCGGAGGAGTGGATGGGTCTGGACATCGGTCCCGAGACCGCCGTGGCCTATGCCCAGGCGATCGGCGGAGCGGCGGAGGTCTTCTGGAACGGCCCCATGGGCGTCTTCGAGATGGCGCCCTTCGCGGCCGGTACGCTGGCTGTGGCGGAGGCCATGGCCGCGTGTGCCGGCGTGACCGTGGTCGGCGGCGGAGACTCCGTCGCCGCGGTGAACAAGTTCGGAGTGGCGGACAAGATGGACCACGTCTCCATGGGGGGAGGCGCGTCGCTGGAATACATAGAGGGGGCCGACCTGCCGGGCGTCGTCGCACTGCCCGACAAGGACCAAGCCTGATGGCTGCCGCCGGCAGAGGGCGCGCGCGCGTCCCGCTGATCGTAGGTAATTGGAAGATGTTCAAGACCAGCGGCGAAGGCGCGGAGTTCGTGCGCGAACTTGCCGCGGCTTTGGGTGACCCCGCCGGGCGCGAGGTCATGGTGGCTCCCACGTTCACCGGTCTCTACGAAGCATGCCGGTCGGCCGATGGCACGTGTGTCTCCATCGCCGCCCAGGACGTGTTCTGGGAGTGGGAAGGGGCCTACACCGGAGAGGTGTCGGCCACTATGCTCTCCGATCTGGGTGTGAAGGCCGCGATAATCGGCCATTCCGAACGCCGGCAGTACTTTGGTGAGACCGACGAGTCTGTCTCGAAGAAGGTGTGGGCGGCGCTTGGTCACGATCTACTTCCCATCATGTGCGTGGGGGAGAGCGAAGACGATCGGGAAAGCGGGGCCACCGACGACGTCTTGTCGGAGCAACTCTCGGCGGGTCTGTCGTCGGTGCGTGACGAAGACGCCTCGAGGCTGGTCATCGCGTACGAACCGGTCTGGGCCATCGGCACGGGCAAGACCGCCACTCCGCAAATAGCCCAAGAGAGCATCCACTTCGTCCGCGGACAGGTGGCGGAGATCCTGGGAAAGGAAACGGCGGCGCAGGTGCGCATCCTCTACGGGGGAAGCGTGGGGCCGCACAACATAGACGAGCTCATGGCTCAGGACGACATCGACGGTGCGCTCGTAGGAGGGGCCAGCCTGCAGGTGCAGTCGTTCGCCCGCATCGTCCAATTCGAGGAACCGTGAGCGTCGTGACAGCCTCCAACGGCCGGGCGGGCCCGAGGGCGGCACTCGTGATCCTCGATGGGTGGGGCTACGCTCCTCCCGGTCCTGGTAACGCCATTGCCCTTGGCGATACGCCCGTGTGGGACGCTCTCTGGGCTGAGTATCCCCACGTGCTCTTGGAAGCCAGCGGTGAGGCAGTCGGCCTGCCCCCGGGTGTCATGGGCAACTCCGAGGTGGGCCATCTGACCCTCGGCTCCGGACGGATCATCTACCAAGACCTCTCGCGCATCAATCGGGCTATCGACGACGGCTCCTTCTTCGACAACGCGGCGCTCGCCGCGGTCATGGACGGGGTGGTGGCGCGCGATGCTTCGCTGCATCTCATGGGCCTGCTCTCAGACGGCGGGGTGCACTCGGCCATGGCTCATGTCAAGTCCCTGATCGCCATGGCTCACCGCCGGGGCGTGCAGCGTCTCTTCGTCCACGCGTTCACCGATGGACGCGACACGTCGCCCACTGCCGGTAAGGACTACGTGGATGAGTTGCTGTCGTACATGGCAGAAGACGGGTTGGGAGCCGTCGCGACTATCTCGGGGCGCTATTACGCGATGGACCGCGACCGGCGCTGGGAGCGTCTGAAGCTTGCCTATGACGCCTTGGTGCATGGCGTGGGCCTGCGGGCCTCTGACGCTGCAACAGCGGTGAGCGAGTCGTACTCACGCGGCGAGACCGATGAGTTCATCTTGCCCACCATCGTGTCCGACGATCCCGCATCTCGCGTCCGCGACAGCGATGGTGTGGTGTTCTTCAACTTCCGGCCCGACCGCGCGCGGGAGATGTGTGGCGCCCTTACGCAGACAGAGTTCCCGGGCTTCGATCGGGGCGGTCTTCCACCCGACGTGCATCTGGTCGGTATGACTGAATACGACCCGAACCTGGGTCTGGACGTGGCGTTCCCCAAGGAAGAACCCCGCAACGTGCTGGCCGAGGTGGTGAGTGGGGCCGGGCTCACGCAGCTTCACATAGCCGAAACGGAGAAGTACGCTCACGTCACCTTCTTCTTCAACGGTGGCCGGGAGGAGCCGTTCCCGGGAGAGATGCGCAGGCTCATACCGTCCCCCAAGGACGTCGAGACCTACGACGAGAAGCCGGCCATGAGCGCGTATGAGGTGGCCGACTGCTTCGAACAGACCATGCGGGAGACCCCGGCCGACCTCGTTGTGCTCAATTTCGCGAACCCGGATATGGTGGGGCACACCGGCGTGCTGGCGGCGGCCATCGAGGCCGTCGGACACGTCGACCGCTGTCTCGGAAAAGTGCTGCGTGTGCTGGAGGAAGTAGGCGCGAAAGTCATCGTCACCGCGGACCACGGCAACGCGGAGGAGATGTTCACAGCGGATGGAAGGCCAAGCACCGCGCACAGCGTCAACCTCGTGCCCTTGGTGGTTCTTGGCCATGGTGCTGTGCTCAGGGAGGGAGCCGGCCTATCCGACGTGGCGCCCACGCTGCTGTCGATCCTGGGGCTGGAGATCCCCTCGGAGATGACGGGCCGGACCATCTGTTTGGAATGAATAGGAATAGTGTGTATACAATTCGGGTACGTTCGGTGGTAACTTACGCACGACAGCAAAGTGGTCGGGCCTCCGGGAGGCGAGCTCGGCCGAGTCGTTAGAGAGGGAATCTACGGTGAAGTACGCATTGTTCTCGTTGGACATAATCCTGGGCATCGGTGTGCTGGTGCTGGTCTTTCTCCATTCTGGGAAAGATGCCGGTCTGTCGACGACTTTTGGAGGCACCGGCTCCATGGGAGGCAGCCAGGTCGTCCAGAAGAACTTGGATCGCATCACTGTGGCCTGCTCTGTGGCGTTCTTTGTAGTGTCTATCGCTCTCGCATACGTTATCTGAAAATCGTCGTGTTCCAAGCGTCCGATCGCACAATGGTGCGGGGGAGGTGGTGGACCGAAGAGAGGGTTATGTGAGTGGCGTGGGGTGTAATGGAATCAAGGAGGGAATACGTTGAAATTGAGCAAACGAACATGGCTCGTGCTGATGGTGGTGGCTCTCATGGTCGGCATGGTCTTTGTCCTCGCTGCCTGCGGCGAGGAAGAGACGACCGAGACCACCGCCGCCGGTGGAGCGACAGAGACGACCGCCGGTGGGGCTACTGAGACCACTGCCGGCGGGGCCACCGAGACTACGGCGGCTCCTACCACCGAGACCACAGCCGGTGGCGCAGCCGGACCGGTCGAAGGCGGAACGTTCAATGTCTACATCAGTGAGCCGGCCTTCATCGACACGGTGAACCTGCAGGAATCTGAGGGCACCCAGGTCGGCAACCAGCTGTTCGACAGCTTGGCGAAGTTCGACTACCTGACCGGCGAGATCATGCCGGCTGCAGCCGAGTCGTGGGAAGCCAACGAGGATGCCTCGGTTTGGACCTTCCACCTGGTGCAGGGCGCCAAGTTCCATGATGGCAGCGACGTGAAGGCGGCCGACTTCAAGTATGCCTGGGAGCGTATCTGCAACCCGGAGAATGAGTCGGAGATCTCCTACCACCTTTCCTGCGTCCTCGGTTATGACGCCATGCAGGAAGGTACTGCCACCGAGCTTGAGGGTGTCAAGGTCGTCGACGACTACACCCTGGAAGTGACGCTGGCCTACCCGTTCGGCGACTTCGAGTTCGTCGTGGGCCACCCGGCCCTCGCTCCGGTCCCGCAAGCGGTCGTTGAGGCTGATCCCGCCGCCTTCGGCGACAAGCCGATCGGCAACGGTCCCTACATGATGGCCGAGCCTTGGGCGCACGACCAGTACATCAAAGTGGTCAAGTTCGCCGATTACTACGGCCCCGCGCCGCATGCTGACGGCGTGAACTTCTTGATCTTCAAAGACGACGACACCGCCTTCCTTGAGTTCCAGGCGGGCAACCTCGACTGGACCAGCATCCCGTCTGGCCAGGTGCAGGCCACCAAGACCAAGTACGGCGAGGCTGCTGACGGTATGACGGCGGCCCCCGGCCAGCAGACCCAGACCGGTCCTGAGACGGCCGTTTACTACATCCTCATCAACAACAAAGATGAGGTCCTCAGCAACACGGCTCTGCGGCAGGCCCTGTCTATGGCCATCAACCGTCAGGCCATCATCGACACCATCTTCGAAGGCCTGCGCGAACCCGCCACGGGTATCGCCCCGTGGGGTGTGGCCGGCTATACCGAGAATCAATGGGCGTATGCCAAGTACGACGTTGAAGCCGCGAAGGCCAAACTGGCCGAGGCCGGTTTCCCGAACGGCGAAGGCCTGCCCGAGATCGCTCTTAGCTGCAACAGCGGTGTGGGCCATGAGGACATCATGGCTATGATCCAGGCCGACTTCGCCAACATCGGCGTGACGGCCAAGATCGACGCGGTCGAATGGGCGCAGTACCTCGATAAGCTCGGGGCCGGCGACTTCATGATGGGCCGCCTGGGCTGGATCGCGGACTACCCCATCATCGACAACTTCCTCTATCCGCTGTTCACCACGGGTAGCGGCGACAACTACTCGTTCTACAGCGACCCGGCTGTCGACGAGGCTCTCCTGGACGCGCGTGCCACCGTCGACACCGACGAGCGTATCGCCAAGTACCAGGCGATAGAGAAGACCATCGGCGAAGCCTCTCCGGTGATCCCGCTGGTCATGTATCGCATGGGTCGAGTCGCTTCCGAACGGGTTCACAACTTCGTCCTGAGTGCTCAGGGCATGCTGAACCTCGAGGAAGCGTGGATAGCTGAATAGCGTATCGTCGGAAAGCACGTGATCGTGTTTGACATCGTTGCCGCAGGGCGCCCTCTTGGGGGCGCCCTGCGGCAACAGATACTCTGTCTATGACGCTCACGCCCTTCGCATGATCAAGTACATCGTCCGCCGCATCCTGCAGATGATCCCGGTCTTCATCGGGGTCACCATCATCCTCTTCATCTTGCGCACACCGGGAGTGGTGGGCGGAGATCCGGTACGGATGATCACGGGCGAGCGGGCCATCAGCGAGACGCTCTATAACCAGATAGTCGAGAGATACGGGCTCGACGAACCCTTCTATGTGCAATATGCGACGTATCTCAACGACCTTGTACACGGGGACCTCGGGCAGTCATATCAGAAGAGCCGCCCTGTCACCGAGATCTTGTGGGACAAGTTTCCCAACACGCTTAGATTGGCGATAGCGGCGATCATCATCGAGATGTTCTTCGGTATCTTGGCGGGCATCATATCGGCCGTGAAGCGCTACTCTTTCTGGGATGTGCTGGTCACGCTCAGCACATCGGTCTTGGTATCACTGCCGGTGTTCTGGCTGGGCATGTTGCTGCAGCTGCTCTTCGGCCTCAAGTTCAAGGAATGGGGACTGCCTTTCCTCCCCATATCGGGCATGTCCTCGCAACGACATCCGGATATCGTCCATCTGATCTTACCGTCCATAACTCTGGCATCGGTCTCCACCGCGTATGCGGCGCGCATCATGCGCAGCCAGCTCCTCGAGGTGATGAACCAAGACTACATGCGCACGGCTGCTGCCAAGGGTCTGTCCAGGGGCGGGGTCATCTGGCGGCACGGTATGAAGAACGCCATGATCCCCGTTGTCACCTACTTCGGACTCGATCTCGGCGCCATGATGGGCGGCACGGTTCTTACCGAGACGGTCTTCAATTGGCCCGGGGTGGGCTTTGAGATCTTTCACGCGATCGGCCAGCGCGACTGGCCCGTGGTCATGGGGGCCACCATAATCATCGTCTTCATAGTCATGATCTTGAATCTACTGGTGGACATCAGCTACGCGTTCCTCGATCCGCGCATACGGTACGGGCGACAGGTGACGTAAGGATGATGTCTTACTTCACACATCGGGACGAAAAACGCCGGCAGGTGGCTCTGGAAGCCGTATCGTCCACCGTTGTCGACGGGTCGGGCCCCGAGGGACCCGCAGGCCCGGAGGATGCACTTGCGGGTCCGGCTCGGAGCCTGCGTGCGGATGCCATACGGCGTCTGAAGAAGAACAAGCTGGCCGTTGCCGGTCTCATCTGGATCATCATCATCATCCTCATCGCCATAACAGCCGACCTTTGGGTGCCTCGGTGGCTGGGCGATCCGGTGGCCATCGACTCCACCACGGCGGCCGAGCGGATGCTCCTCTCGCCGTCCACAGAGCATCCCTTCGGCACCGACAAGCTCGGACGGGACGTGGCGTCACGGGTCATCTACGGAGCCCGGGTGTCTCTCATGGTGGGTGTGCTTGCCGTGGCCATCGCTGTGATCCTTGGCCTCATCATGGGGGCTCTCGCGGCGTATTACGGGGGCCTCTGGGACGCCATCATCATGCGGACGGCCGACGTGTTCTTCGCCTTCCCCTACATCCTCTTCGCAATCGTCTTGATAGCCTTGCTGGGCCCGGGGTTCCAGAACGTCTTCATCGCCATCGGTGTGCTGGGGTGGCCGAGTATCGCCAGGGTGTTCCGAAGCTCGATCCTGTCTGTGAAAGAGAACGAGTACGTCGACGCGGCCCGTGCGATGGGAGCCTCCACCAGGCGCATCCTCATCCGGCATATCATGCCGAACGCGGTCGCACCCATCATCGTGTACGCGACCATGAGTGTCGGTGGCGCGATCCTCACCGAGGCTGCTCTCAGCTTCTTGGGCATGGGCGTGCAGCCGCCCGACCCCTCGTGGGGCAACATGCTCAACGACGCTCAATCGTTCATGCTCACAGCTCCCTGGATGATGATCTATCCGGGTGTAGCCATCCTCACCACGGTGTTGGCCTTCGTCTTGTTGGGAGACGGCCTCCGTGACGCCCTCGATGTAAAGCTCAAGGAGTAGCAGTGGCCCCCCTTCTTGAAGTCGACGATCTTCATATGCACTTCTTCACCCGTGACGGTGTCGTCAAGGCCTGCGACGGTGTGTCGTTCACCTTGGAGGCGGGACGGACCCTGGGGGTGGTGGGTGAGTCCGGCTCGGGCAAATCGGTGACCGCCATGACCATCATGCGCCTCATCCCGGAACCACCCGGGAAGGTCGTCAGCGGGGATATCCGGTTCAAGGGCGAGAGCATCCTTGCCATGGGCGAGAAGGAGCAGCGCAAATTGCGTGGCGACCGCATCGCCATGATCTTTCAAGATCCAATGACGTCTCTCAACCCGGTGTACCGCGTCGGCCAGCAGATCGCGGAGCCGCTACGACTCCACAAGGGCATGACACGAAAGGAGTCGTGGGCTGCCGCCGTGGAACTCCTCGACCGGGTGGGCATCCCCCAAGCGGAGGAGCGGGCGCGCAACTATCCGCACGAGTTCTCGGGAGGCATGCGACAGCGGGCCATGATCGCGATGGCGCTGGCCTGCGGCCCTGACATCCTGATAGCCGACGAGCCGACGACCGCCCTCGATGTGACCATCCAGGCGCAGATCTTGGAACTCATGCAGGAGATCCAGCAGCGCACCGAATCGGCCATCATCATGATCACGCACGACCTGGGCGTCGTGGCCGACATGGCCGATCACATCATGGTGATGTACGCGGGCAAGCCCGTGGAGTACGGCCCCTCAGACGAGGTTTTCTACAACCCTCTACATCCGTACACGTGGGGCCTCCTGGAGAGCCTCCCGCGCCACGACGTGGACGACAAGGGAGCCCTGTGCCCCATCAACGGCCAGCCGCCGAGCCTCATCAACCTTCCTCCGGGGTGTGCGTTCAACCCCCGCTGCGCCTATGCCCGGCCGGAGTGTCTGGAGGCCATCCCGCCCCTGGTGGAGATAGAGAACGGCCACAGTTCCGCCTGCCTGTTCGCGGGCGACATCGACTTCATCTGTCAGTTCGAGAATCGCGTCAAGCGGGGCGACGCCGGTACGGGAGCAGGTGAGTAGGTGGCGGCCCTCCTCGAAGTCGAATCGCTCGTCAAGCACTTCCCGGTGAACCAAGGGGTCCTGCTCTCCAAGCTGGGCAAGTCGGTGAAGGCGGTAGATGGCGTCTCTTTCTCGGTGGAGCAAGGGGAGACCCTGGGCTTGGTGGGTGAGTCGGGGTGCGGGAAGTCGACTACGGGACGTTGCATCAACAGGCTGCTCGATCCTACGTCGGGCAACATCCAGTTCGAGGGTACCGATGTCCGCAAGCTGCGTCGCAAGGAGTTGAAGGCCTACCGCCGCGACGTGCAGTTCATCTTCCAAGATCCGTACGCGTCTCTCAACCCGCGCATGACGTTCGGCGAGATCATGTCCGAGCCGTTGGTTATCTACGGCGTGGGTACGCGCAAGGAGCGGCAGGACCGCTGCAAGGAGATGCTCGAGACGGTGGGGCTCAATCCCGAGCACATCAATCGCTACCCGCACGAGTTCTCAGGCGGGCAGCGCCAGCGGGTCGGCATAGCCCGTGCTCTCATGCTGCGGCCCAAGATGATCATCTGTGACGAGCCCGTCTCAGCTCTTGATGTGTCCATCCAGGCGCAGATCATCAACCTTCTGGAGGAGCTCCAGGAGGAGTTCGGGCTCACATACCTCTTCATCGCTCACGACTTGGCGGTCATCCGGCATATCTGCGACCGCGTGGCCGTCATGTATCTTGGGAAGATCGTGGAACTGGGGGGTTGGAGAGAGGTCTACAACACTCCCAATCATCCGTATACCCAGTCGCTGTTGTCTGCGGTGCCGGTCCCCGATCCGGAGAAGCAACGCCAACGCGCGCGCATCATCCTGCAGGGTGATGTCCCGAACCCCATCGATCCGCCGATGGGCTGCCGTTTCCATACGCGGTGCCCCATCGCGGAGTTCCCGAAATGCTCCGAAGAGGATCCACCTTTCCGCAAGGTGGCCGAAGGCCACTACGCAGCCTGCCATTTCGCAAAGTCATTCCCCATCCCCGAGAGTGTGATTCGGGATGCGCATGGTATGCAGGGCGAAGACGAGTAGAAGCGGTATACTTCTGGAGCAGCCCGGGTAGCCGCGGGAGCGCACGCTTTTGTGGGTTTTCGAGGAAAGTCCGGACACCGTAGAGCAGGGTGCTGGATAACGTCCAGCGGGGGAAACCCTAGGGAAAGCGCCACAGAAATTACACGGCACGCCGGCAAGTCCGGTTGCAAAGGTGAAATGGTGCGGTAAGAGCGCACCGGCGCCGTGGTGACACGGCGGCCAGGCAAGCCCCACCCGGTGCAAGGC
>ENA-UOUL01000338-UOUL01000338.1-bioreactor-metagenome-genome-assembly--contig:-NODE-338-length-81595-cov-5.742106_pt1 | contig 81595 bp, 65 predicted proteins | sample MGYA00249838_ERZ747220 | MGnify/ENA primary metagenome ERZ747220 (study PRJEB28778, sample SAMN05720191) | bioreactor metagenome | isolation source: Anaerobic biogas reactor | place: USA:Washington... | reverse complement strand
GGACGGCGCCAGCTTCACGCTGCATCGCGGGGAGACGGTGGGGCTGGTGGGCGAGAGCGGTTGCGGCAAGTCCGTGACCTCTTTTTCCATCATGCGGCTGGTGGGCATGCCCGGCAAGATCATCGGCGGCGAGGTCGTCTTTGACGGCCAGGACTTGCTCAAGCTGCCGGAAAAAGAGATGTGCCACATGCGGGGCAACCGCATGTCCATGATCTTTCAGCAGCCGGTGAGCTGCCTGAACCCCGTCTTTCGCGTGGGGAATCAGGTGGCAGAGGTGCTGGAGGTCCACGAGGGCATGTCCAGCGACGTCAGCGGCAAGCGCTCGGTGGAAATGTTCGAGATGGTGGGCATCCCCGACGCGGCGCGCAAGGCGCAGGCCTATCCCCACGAGATGTCGGGCGGCCAGGCGCAGCGCGTGATGATTGCCATGGCGCTGGCTTGCTCGCCCGAGCTGCTGATCGCCGACGAGCCGACCACCGCGCTGGACGTGACGATCCAGGCCCAGATCCTGGACTTGATGCGCGGCCTGCGCGAGCAGATCAACACGGCGATCATCCTGATCACCCACGATATGGGCGTCATCGCCGAGATGGCCGATAACGTGGCCGTCATGTACGCGGGGCGCATCGTCGAGTATGCCGACGTCAAGACGCTGTTCGCCCGGCCCAGGCATCCCTACACGCAGGGCCTGTTGGCCTCCATCCCCGTGCTGGGTCGGGTGCAGGGCGAGCTGGCCGTGATCCCTGGCGCGGTGCCAAACTTGATCAACATGCCGCCCGGTTGCCGTTTTGCGCCGCGGTGCTCGGCGCGGGTGGAGAACCACCTGGAGATCTGCACGCGCCAGGAGCCCGAGATGTATTCGGTGGGAGGGACGCACAAGGTGCGTTGCTGGCTATACGAGGCGAGCCAGGCCAAGCGAGGGGAATCCGCATGACAGAACAACAAGACCTGATCGTGGTCAAAGACCTGGTCAAGCATTTCCCCGTGCGGGGCGGGCTCTTGCAGCGCACGGTGGCCTGGGTCAAGGCCCTGGATGGCGTCACTTTCTCCATCAAACGGGGCGAGACGCTGGGGCTGGTGGGCGAGAGCGGTTGCGGCAAGACCACCGTGGGCCGCACCATCCTGCGGCTGATCCCCGCCACCTCCGGCGAGGTGCTGTATGATGGGGAGGATCTGCTGGCGCTGAGCAAGAAGGAGCTCAAGCTCAAGCGGCGCGACCTGCAGATCATCTTTCAGGACCCCTATTCGTCGTTGGACCCCCGCATCCCGGTGGGGCAGAGCATCGGCGAGGGGCTGCTGGTCCACGGCATGCGCGACGCCGACGAGCGGTACAAGCGGGTGCTGGAGGCATTGGAGCGGGTGGGCTTGCAGGATTTCCATGCGCGCCGCTACCCCCACGAGTTCTCCGGCTGGCAGCGCCAGCGCATCGGCATCGCGCGCGCCTTGGCGCTGAACCCCAAGTTCGTCGTCTGCGACGAGCCGGTTTCCGCGCTGGATGTCTCCATCCAGTCGCAGGTGCTCAATATCCTGCGCCAGTTGCAGCGCGACCTGGGGCTGACCTATCTTTTCATCGCCCACAACCTCAGCGTGGTGGAGCACATCAGCGACCGCGTGGCGGTGATGTACCTGGGCAAGATGGTGGAATTGTCCGCCCGCGACGAGCTCTATCGCGATCCGCTGCACCCCTATACGCGGGCGCTGCTCTCGGCGATCCCGATCCCCGACCCCACCCTGCAGCGGGAGCGGATCATCCTCAAGGGCGATGTGCCCAGCCCGCTCAACCCGCCGTCCGGGTGCCGCTTCCACACCCGCTGCCCGGTGGTCATTCGCGGCGTCTGCGCGGAAAAAGAGCCCGAGTTCCGCGAGGCCAGCGCGGGGCATTGGGTGGCCTGCCACCGGGTGAATACCGATTATTAGGCCAGCGTGATCACAAGGGGGGCGTCGCGCGCGACGCCCCCTTTTTCGTGGCCGGCGCTCCCGCGCTACGGCGCGAGCTCCCGGTTCAGCGCCCGCGCCAGGTCTTTGACCTGCTGGCACTCGCGCTCGCTGGCGTGGCCTCGCAGGATGGGATAGATGGTGTTGTTGTGGAGCAGGGGGTCGGCGTCGGGGGGGATGTGGCCCGCCGCCACGGCGTGCTCCCACTCCACGGTGCCGGGGATGGGCGAGTAAAAGGCCAGGTCGGCCACCGCCCCGAGCCGATGCACATAGTGAACGCCCTCGATGACCTCGTCCAGCGGCTGGCCGGGCAGGCCCATCAGGATATAGACGCCGATCTCGCGCCCGGTGAACCCCGCCTCGCGCAGGTGCGCGATGGCGCGCTCCATCTCCGGGGTGGTCACCTTGGAGCCGGTCTCGCGCTGGCGGCCGGGGTCGGTGGTCTCCAGGCTCAGGCGCAGCGTCTTGAACCCGGCGGCGAACATCTTGTCGGCAAGCGCTCGGTCGATTAGCCGCGCGTGGAGGCCGTTGGGCGTATGGAAGCGGAGGCGCAGCCCCCGCTGCAGCACGCCATCCAGGATGGGGTGAAGGTGCCGATCGGCGTTGACGAGCAGGGCGTCGTCGTAAAAGGCGATGTCCTGTACGCCATGGCGCCCGTGCCAATGGGCGATCTCGTCCACGACGCGCTGGGGGGAGCGCTGCTCCAGGCCTCTCGGGTGCAAGAGGTGAGAGGCGCAATAGGTGCAGCGGAGCGGGCAGCCCCGCGAGGTGGCGATGGACACGTAATCCAGCCGGCGGAGCAGGTCAAAGGCGGGGTAGGGCAGGTCGTCCAGCCCGGCGTAGCGGCCCTCGGGGGGCGGCTCCTGGCCGGTCAGGCGGCTGGCCCAGTGCAGGGCCTGGCGCTCGCCCTCCCCGGCGACCACCACGTCGGCGCCGGAGTGGGCCACTGCGTGGTCGTGGCAGAGCGTGGCATAGATGCCGCCCAGGATGACGGGCGCGCCGGGGAAGCGGGCCTTGACCCGCCGGATGGCCTCGAACGCGCCGGGGTACCAGTAGGTCATCCCGGAGGTGACCATGACCACGTCCGGGCGCGGCATCTGCGCCAGCTCCTGGTCAAAGAGGTCCAGGGGCAGCCCATAGCGGCCATAGCGGCGCGGCACGTCGCGCAGGATCGGCGGCTTGGGGAGAAGGGTTTTCAGGAACTTGCCGCAGCCATAGGCGTTTTCCCTGGGCTCGTGGCCCAGGCGGCCGGGCAGGTCTGGATGATGGCGGTCCAGGCAATCGAGGTAAGTGACCTGGTAGCCGGCGTCGCGCAGGACCGCGGCGATGCTGAGCAACCCCAAGGGCGCGGCCCAGAGGTCATAGGCGGCAAAGTCATAGATCCACGGGTTGATGAGCAGGACGCGGCCGCGCATGTCGCACCTCCTGGTGGATTCTAGGCGCTTTGCGGGGAATGTCCAAGCGCGCCGGGCGCGGGGTTTGACACGGCGGCGGCTTTCGGGTAATGTTCATGGTGCAGCACAGGCGATCAAGGCGCCGCGGGAACTAAAATCCGGGGGCGACGTCTGTAATACAGGCTTGTGCGTGGGTTTGGAGGATGCATTGGCATGGTAAGACGCGCTTTCGCTTATTTGACGGTCGTGGTCGCGCTCGCGGCGTTGTTGGTGACGGGGCTGGTGGCTGGTTGCCGGCTCTTCCGGGGCGAAGAGACGCCCGTCCCTGGCTCGGCCACGCCGGGCCTGGAGACGATGCTGCGGTTGGAGCCCGCCAGCGGCTCGCCCGGCACCATCTTTACCGTGACGGGCGAAGGTTGGCCGGCGAACAAGATCGTCTCGCTCTATGTGGGCTATTCGCTCAAGGAGGCGCTCGACGCCAAGCCCTGGGGCGACTTTGTCATTGACGGGAACGGCCGGTTCAGCACCAAGCTGAGCGCGCCGGTCCTGAACGTCTGGGATCGCGGCCTGGACTGGTTCGTCGTGGCGCGCCTGAAGGGCGGCAAGCTGGACGCCTCCACGGTGTTTTCCATCCCCGACCCGCGCCCTGGCGCGGCGACCGCTACTCCTAGCCCCGTGGCGACCACGCCTTCGTCGCAGCCCACGCGGCTGGAGGGCGCCGTCGAGGGGATCGACTTGCAAGGGCGCCTGTTGCTGGTCAAGGCGACGGACGCCAAGACCTACCTGTTCAATATCGCGCGCGAGGCGGTCATCATCGCCGTGGACGGCCGCCCGCTGCTCCTTTCGGATGTGCAATTGGGGACCCGCGTGGTGGCGGAGGGGCTGCTCAAGCCGAATGGCAGTGTGGACGTCTCCAGGCTGATTATCACGCAGCCGTCCGCCTCGCCCACGCCTGGGCAGATGCCGACGGCGACGGTGGTCGCCAACCCCTCCGAGCCCAACCTGCGGGTGGATAGCATCATCGAATCCATCGCGCTGGAGGCCCGGCTGCTGACCTGCCGCGACACCGCGGGAAAGGTTCTCCGCGTCAACGTCCCGCCGGAGGCGACGATCCTGGCCTCTGACGGCCGGCCGCTGACCATTGGCGATCTGCGCCTGGGCTACCGGGTCGTGCTGGAAGGCTGGAGCAACGCCGATGGCTCGGTGACCGCCTCGCGGATGATCGTGGATGCCGGCGGGCTGGGCCCCACGGCCACCGTGACGCCGACGCCAGCGGTGGTCGGCGGGTGGGAGGGGACCTATTACAACAACGACTCGCTGCTGGGACAGCCGGCTCTGCTGCGGATGGATGCCGATCTGAACTTTGACTGGGGGGCCAATGCCCCGGCGGAGGGCATCGGCGCCGACCGCTTCTCCGCGCGCTGGACCAAATCGTTGACTTTCAAGAGCGGCGGCTATCGCTTCCGGGTCCGCGCCGATGACGGGGTTCGCCTCTGGGTGGATGGGGATCTGCTGATCGACGAATGGCATGACAGCTCGGCCACGACCTACGAGCGCGAGGTCTATCTGGCGGCGGGCCAGCATACCGTGCGCGTGGATTATTACGAGGCCGAAGGCGAGGCCTTGATCCAGGTGCGCTGGGACGCGGTCACCGAATTCCCGGACTGGGAAGGCCAGTACTTTAACAACACCAACCTGGCGGGCGACGCGGCGCTGGTGCGCAACGATCGCGCCATCGACTTTCGCTGGGAGGAAGGCGCTCCCGCCGCAGGCATCAGCGCGGACCGGTTCTCCGTGCGGTGGCGGCGCGTGCTGCCTTTCGCCAAGGGGACCTATCGCTTCTTCGCCTATGCCGACGACGGCGTGCGCGTGTGGATCGCCGGCGATCAGGTGCTCGACAAATGGAGCGATTTCCAGGCGGTGGTCCATCAGTTCGACCTGACGCTGGCGGAGCAGTCCTACGAGATCATCGTGGAGTACTATGAGGGCGGCGGGCTGGCCGAGGTGCACTTTTGGTGGGAGCTACTGCCGGATATCACGGCTACCCCCACCTCTTCGCCCACCCCGAGCCGCACGCCGACCACTATGGCGACGCCGACGATGACGCGGCAAGCCACGGCGTCGCCCACCTGGACCGTGGTGGCGCCGACGGCCACGCCTTCACCCACGCTGGTGGTCCCGACGGCCACGGCCACGGCGACGCGCGCGTCCTTGCCCGACCTGGTGATCACCGCGCTCAAGATCGAGCTGGAAGCCGTAGGCGGCTGCTACGAGCCGGGCGCGCCTCTCGGCGTGCGCGTGACGGTCCAGAACGCCGGCAGCGCGGACGCGGGCCCCTTCGCCGTGGAGGCCAACGGGGCGCAGCAGATGGTGGCGCAAGGGCTGCGCGCGGGGCAATCGCTCGCGCTCTGGTTCAACGGTTACGCGTACCCGGGGGAGAACCGGGCAGTGGCGGACCCCACCCTGCTGGTGGAAGAGAGCAACGAGCAGAACAACGTCCTATCGCAGCAATTGCCCATGCCCACCCCGCCGCCGGTCTGCTCGCCCGCGGTCACGGCCACGGTGGCGCCCACCCAGGCCGCCGACCCTGGCGCTGATGGCAAGGTGGATCCGATGCAGGCCAGTTACTTCCCCCTGGCCGCGCTCACCAACGCCGCGTTCGATCAGGTGGTGCTCTCGTTGACCGGCACGGTGCACAACTATAACAGCGCCGATTTCCCGGCGCCGCCCTTTTTCCGCTTCGAGCTTCAGACGCCCGAGGGCAAGTCGCTGCTGGTGGAGGGCGGCCCAGAGGCGGTGATCATGGCTCTGCCCGCCAAGGCCGCCAAGCCCGCGCCGGACAAGATCGTGGTCGAAAAGCAGCAGATCAGCCCTTCGCAGCACAACGCGCAGCCGCTGTACGAGGGCGGGCAGGTCAAGGTGATCGGCGTGTGGGTGGAGGACCGCCTCATCGCCGAGCGTGTCCAGGTGTCTGGGCCCGATGAGGCGACGCCCTGGTACTATCGCAGCCTGCTGCTGGACCAAGAGCTGGGTGGGCGCGGGGCGGCCTTGTTCGACGGGCTGCCGGTCTATGTCCGCACCGTGGGCTCGCGGGTCGCGACGTTGGCGCCGGAGGTTCCCGCCCGGGCGATGGCCAAGTATGCCACCCGTGGGGTCATCGTCCAGGGCACCTTTTCCGCCGGCAAGACGCCCGAGCTGCGCCAGGTGCAGGTGTACGTGCGCGAGCTGGGCGGCTATCAGCGCATCTATCCGCAGGGCGGGGTCCTCCCGCGGCTCTTGGATAGGCTGGGCCGGGGCGGCTCCTAGCCGGCGAGGGCGAGGCGCCACCGATTTGACTTGTTTGCCGCATTGAGTATAATAGCGTGCGCGTAGATTTCGCCCCCATCGTCTAGAGGCCCAGGACACAGCCCTTTCAAGGCTGCGACAGGGATTCGAATTCCCTTGGGGGCACTGTTATCCAATGCGCACTGGCTCAGGGTGGAGAGGGGGCGTTTTCGCCTCCTCTTTTTTTCCTGTAACGCGATCTGACATAATCACGAAGGCGATCTCGGTCCGGCCTTCAGAAGCTACTATAGGTAGTGGTTGACGTTCCGCTAGAGCCCTACTGCTTGCGTCCCCTCGTCGTTTTGGGCGATCTTGGCCGCGAGGGATTGACAGAAGGCTCAGGCTAGGCTATAATAGTCAACAACCCTTGGGCCGTTAGTGGGCTCGCGGCGATTCCTGGTGCGCAACCGGGGAGGGGATTTGGGCTGTCACCTGACGTTCTATGGCCTGGAACACAAATGACGCTGACTCTCGTTACGAAAAGGTGACAGTGCGCCGCCGAGAGCCTCTCGGCGGTTTCTTGTTTTGATTTTGTATCCCGGAGATTTCACATATGGCAGCAAAGGAAAAAGAGCTCGAGGCTCAGGCGAGCACGATCCAGGGACTGATCGAGCACGCCAAGGAGCAGGGCTACATCACGTCGTCCGAGATCCTGGAGGTGCTTCCCGAGGCAGAGGCCGACCTCTCCCAGTTGGAGGACCTTTTCTTTGACCTGTATGACGAAGGGATCGATGTCGTCTTTGACGAGGCCGAGGAGCCGGAAGAGGAAGAGATCGAGGCTGAGGTCCCCGAGGAGACCGAGCTCGAGCACGCTTTTGATCTGGAAGGCATCGGCGTCGACGATACCGTCAGCCTGTACCTGAAAGAGATGAGCCGCGTCCCGCTGCTTTCCGCCGACGAAGAGATCTTGCTGGCTCAGCAGATGAAGCGCGGAGAGGTGGCCGCCAAGCAGATGGCCAGCAACGGCCACGACCTCGACGAGCACAAGCGGCTGAACACCGAGGCCCTGCGCGGGGCCGAGGCGCGCGCCCACCTGATCAAGGCCAACACCCGCCTGGTGGTGAGCATCGCCAAAAAGTACTTGGGGCAGGGCGTGCCGTTCCTGGACCTGATCCAGGAGGGGAACCTGGGCCTGATGAAGGCCGTGGAAAAGTTCGATCCCCGCCGCGGGTGCAAGTTCAGCACCTACGCGACTTGGTGGATTCGCCAGGCGATCACGCGCGCCCTGGCCGAGCAGGGCCGGATCATCCGCCTGCCGGTGCACATGGACGAGCGGCTCCGCAAGGTCTATTGGACCGCGAGGCAGTTGGAACGCGATAGCGGCCGCAACCCGACGCCGGAAGAGATCGCCTCCGAGATGGGGCTCAAGCCTCGCAAGGTGGAGTGGCTGCTCCGCGTCTCGCGCCGCCCGGTCTCGCTGGAAAAGCCGGTGGGCGAGGAAGAGGATAGCGAGCTGGGCGATTTCATCGAGGACCAGGAAGCCGTCAGCCCGGTGGATATGACCTACCAGCACCTGCTGGGGTCCAAGCTGGAGGACGTGCTGGCCACCCTGTCGCCTCGCGAGGCCAAGATCCTGCGCCTGCGCTTTGGCCTGCATGACGGCAAGAGCTATACCCTGAAAGAAGTGGGTGAAAAGTTCGGCCTGACCCGCGAGCGCATCCGCCAGATCGAGGCCGAGGCGCTGAACCGCCTGCGCCATCCCAGCCGCAGCCGGCAGTTGCGCGGCTATCTATAAGGCCCAATCCAGGCCAGGCCCCGAGATGGGCCTGGCTTTTTCTTTTCCGGCGCGCGGCGCCAAAGGAGCAAGAGCCATGTCATCCGCAGAGGCCGCCGGATTGCCCGAGGATCTGGTCACCGTCAAGATCGTGCAGGGGCAACTCATCGCGGGGCTGCTCAAAGCCCGGCTCGAAAGCGAGGGCATCCCGGTGGTCTTGCGCTACGAGTCGGTGGGCCGCGTCTTGGGCCTGACCTTCGACGGCCTGGGGCAGGTGGAGCTCGTGGTCCCGGCGAGCCAGGCGGCGCGCGCCCAGGACCTCCTGGAAAGCGACGAAACTCCCCCGCCTCCCGGCGAGGAGCTATAGGAGACGCAAGAACGGGGCGCTTCAGCGGCGCCCCGTTCTTTTTTAGTGGTTGCGCAGGATCAGCGGAAAGACGGCGCTGACCTCGGCGACGGGGCGGCGATATTCCACCGCCACCAGGGGCCGCTGCTCGCTCGGCCAGACCAGGTCGGACGAGGCGAACTGGTAACGCTTGGAGACGAACGCCTCGCCCTGGAGCAACAGGCCATGGTTTTCGTCCGGCCGGGCCACCCATTCGCGAAAGGCGGCGCTGATATCGATCTCGCACCAGCGGTCCGCCCCCATCAGCGTCGCCTGCCCGCACGATTCCTCTTCCCGATCCGTTCCCACCCCGTTGGCCCCGGGTTCTGCCCAGGCGAGGCCCTGGCTGGCCTCTGACCAGGTGGCTCGATCCGCCGCCCATGGCCGGAGCACCTGGAAAGCGCGCACCTGCATGGAGGCGCCGCCGCCGCTCACCACGTACAGGCGCAGCTTGGCCGAGAGGATCTGGGTGTTGGTGGGAAACTGGCTGGCGTCAAAGGCCACCAGCGGGGCGTTCGACTCGGGCCAGCGGATGTTGAGCTGCTGGCCGCTGCCATAGTTCGCCTCCGGGTTCGTGGCGTCCAGGAAGGTGTCGCGCGCGCCCGTATAGCCCTGGAGGCCCTGCTGCAAGATAACGACGCCCTCGGCGGGCAGCGTGGGCGTGGCCGTGCCGGTGGGCGATGGCGTGGCGGTCAGGGTCGCGGTAGCCGTCCACGTCGTCGTCGCGGTGGGGGTAAAGGTCTGGGTGGGCGTTCCCGTGGGCCAGCCGAGGGGCGTGTTGGACGCGGTGGCGGTCGGCGACGGCGTATTCGTGGCCGTGGGGGAGGCCGTCGCGGTCTCGGTGGGCGTGATCGTGGGCGTGTCGGTCCGCGTCGCCGTGTGGCTGGGCGTCGGCGTGATGGTTGGCTTTTCCACCGCGGCGATCTCGGCGTGGAGCGTGGCGCCCGAGGTCAGATAGACCACGCGCAGGGCAGAGATGGGATAGAGATAACCGCTCAGCTCGGAGGCCTGGAGGGCATACCAGCCATTGTCCAGCGCGGTGCAGCAGGGCCCGCTGGCCTGAGAGGTGCAGCTCGCCACCGTCTGGCCCAGCAGGTTCTGCGCGGCCAGCTTGACGCCTGGCAGATATGGCTCGCTCGCGTCGCGCCCCCCGCTGCGGTTGCGGTCGAGAAAGACTGCGAGACACAACTGCCCTTTCGGCAGCGCAGAGGTGGGCGAGAGCGTCGGCAGCGGCGTCCAGGTGATAGTCGGCGTGGGCGACACGACCGGCGTCGCCGTGCGCGTGGCCGTGGCGGTGGGCGTCGTGGCCCGTGTCCAGGTGCGGGTCGGCGTGGGCGTTTGCGTGGCCGTGGCGGTCGGTGTGGGCGTCTGGGAGGTGGCCAGGAAATCGGCGGCCGCTGACCAATAGCTGTAGCGCGCGCCGTCGAACGCCCGCGCGCGCCAGTAGTAGGCCTTCTCCATGGTCACATCGGCGGTCACCTGCCAAGAGGTCGTCCCGGACCCCTCCGGCACGGCCTCGCCCTGCCGCCAGACGTAGGAAAAGTTGGGCTGGGTCGCGACCTGGAAGGCGTAGGTCACCGGCTGGCCGGGCGCATGGGCGCTGTTGGCGACGACCAGCGTGGGCCGCAGCTCGCCTACGGCGGTCCCGCCAAGCGGGCTCACGGCGGATGGCGGCTCGGGGGGCGGGGTCGTGGACCCGGCCGAGTTCAGGTAATAGACGTAATCCGAGACCAAGTCGCCCAGCCCTTCGTTCACGGCGTCGACGCAGGCGTCGGCCTTGCCCGAGAGGTCCTCGGGGCCATCGGGCGAGCCCCAGTCGTTATAGCGCGCGTCGAGGCAGCGATAGCGATCCGCGTTCTCCACGCCATAGCGGGTGTTCTCGGCGATGAGGTTCCCCTCGCCGGCGGCCCCGCCGATCACCGGCAGCCCGCTGTTCAGGCTGTTATAGACGCCCGCGCCGTTGCGGCGGATGGTGCTGCGGGTGATGCGCGGGCTGGAGGTGGGGCCCTTGATATAGATGCCGATGTCGTGGTTCTCGATGGTCGCGCCCCGGACCAGCGGGGAGGACTCGTCGCAATAGAGGCCATACTTGGCCGCGCTGGAGAGGCGGATGCCCTCGATGCGCGCCGAGAGGCTGCCCTGCAGCAGGATGTCGCCATAGCTGGTGGTCGAGCCGTTCTGGCTCATGCTGCCGCCGATGATGGCGGGCGCGCCGTTCTCGGACCAGATGCCGTATTGCGGGTTGCTGGCGATGGTGCAGCCCTGGATCGTCGCGGCGCTGTTGCGCATCTGGACGCCATAGCGTTGGGCGTTGGTGGAGGTGCAGCCGTCCAGCAGCGGCGCGCCGCCATCGATGTTGACGTTGCCGTACCAGCTCTGCCCGCGCCAGGAGGTGGTGTCCCCGCCATAGTCCAGGGTGACGCCCTTGATGACCGTCCGCGCGCGATCCAGGGAGGGGTGCAGGAAGAGCCCCGACCACCGGTAAAAGAGCCCGCTCTTTTCCTGGGTCAGGGTGATCGGCGCCGCCTGCCCGTTGGCGATCAGCGCGCCGCTGGCGGCGTCGCTGCCGATATAGAGGCCGCTGCCTTTGTCGAACTTGACGGTCACCCCAGGCTCGATGGTGAGGCTGGGCGCGGTTGGCCCGGCCACCACGATGTTGCCCTCGATGCGATAGTGCGATAGCCCCGCCTCGGCGTGGAACGTCCCGTCGCTTTCCAGGTTGCCGCCGATGACGTGGACGGCGCGGCCTGCCGCGAACGCGTTCCCCTGCGCTTGCATCGCCGCGCGCAAGCTCGCGCGGATGGCATAGGGCGAGCTCGAGTTGAAGGCGTTGCCCACCAGATAGGGCGTCGAGGTGGGGTCGCCATAGATGTCATAGTAGGCGCTGCCGTTATCGGCAAAGCGGCTGCCGCTGATGAGCGCCTCGGAGCCTTCCATCTGGATGCCGTGGCGATAGCCGTGGACCACGGCGCAGTTGCGGAGGGTGGGCGAGGCCTGATAGAGGTTCACCATGCCGTTCCAGCTCTTGGCGTTCCAGGTGGTGGAGCGATAGCTCGCGTATTGGATGGTCACGCCGTCCAGCAGGCAGAGCGCGTCATCGGCGGCGGCGTCGAAGAAGAGGCCGGGCCAGCTGCCGGGGGAGACGTCGACCGAGCGGGTCATGGTGATGGGGCGGCTGGCGCCATCGGCGATGATCCCGCCGGGCAAGGCCGCGGTGCCGATGAACAGCCCGGCCTCCGGGCCGAACTTGAGGGTGGCGCCGGGCGCGATGCGCAGGACGGGCCGGGCCTCTCCGGCCACCGTCACCGAGGTATCAAAGTAATAGTACGTGCCCTGCGCCTCCAGCACACTGTCCTGGGTCAGCGCGCCGCCCATGACAAAGGCGCCGCGCCCGGTGCGAAAGTCGTTGCCGCGCATCTGGCCGATGGCGGCGACGGGGATCTTGACCGCCCAGGTCGGCCCTTCCTGAAAGGTGTTGTAGCGGATGGTGGGGGCGGATCCGGAGTTGCAGAGGATGTCATAGTGGGTGTCGGTCACGCCGTTGTCCATAAAGGCGTTGCCGAGCAGGGTCGGCTGGGCGTTATAGAGCTCGATGCCATGCCGCGCTGCGTGGCCGATGATGGAGGAGCGGATGGTGGGCGCGCAGCCGTAGAGGTTGATGTTGGCGTTCCAGTACCGGTTGCGCCAGAGCTTGGACTCGCCGCCGTTCTCCACGATCAGGCCATACAGGATGCTGCGCGCGCCGTCCGCCGTCTCGTCCATAAAGAGGCCGGCCCAGCGCTCGCCGGCGGTGTTCCAGGTCAGGCGCACCGGGGCGGCGGCGCCATCCGCGGTCAGGGCCCCTGGCGCGGAGGCCGTGCCCACGAACAGCCCATCGCCGCGATCGAACTTGAGCGTGACCCCGGCGGCCAAGGTGAGCAGAGGCGTGTTCGCCCCGGCGACGGTGACGTCGTCGGCGATAAAATAGTGGCTCATCCCCTGGCTGGTCCAGGTGGCGTCCTGGGCGATGGTCCCGCCAAGGACGTGGACCGCGCGGGTCGGGTGAAAGATGTTGTCCTTGAGGCTGCCCACGCTGCTCGCGCCGAGCTTGAGGGCGTAGCGCTGGGCGGCGGCGCCGGGGCCAAGCTGGTTGCCCTCGATGACCGGCGCCGAGCTGGCGGAGGTCAGGATGTCGTAATCGGATACCTTGCTGCCGTTGTCGTGGAAATAGCTGCCCCGGATGACGGGGGCGCCGCCCTCCATGGCGACGCCGTGGCGGCTGGCATAGGCGATCTCGCTATCGCGGATGGTGGGGCTCGTCTGGTAGATGTTGATGCTGCCCTCCCACCGGGACCCATGCCATAGCATGCTCTGCCCGCTGCCGCCATGTTCGACGATGGCGTGCGCCAACAGGGTATTGGCGCTGTCGCAGGCGCCATCGAAAAAGAGGCCGGGCCAGTAGCCCGCCGCCCCGGCGCGGGTGAAGCGGATCGGGAGCACGCCGCCATCGGCGCGCAGCGCCCCCGGCTGCCCCTCTGCGCCGACGTAGAGCCCCGCCCACTCGGCGAACTTGAGCGTCAGCCCCGGCTCCAGCGTCAGCACGGGGTTCGCGGTGCCGCCCACCCAGATGTCGCCCACGATCAGGTAGTGGCTCATGCCCTGCTGGGTCCAGGTGGCCGAGGTGGTCACCAGCCCTCCGCCGACGGCGGCGCCGCGCAGCGGGTCGAAGGTGTTGTTGCGCATCTGGCCCATGGCCTGGGCGGAGAGGAGCACGGCGCAAGCGGTCCCGGCGCCAAAGCGGTTATCCCGCACCAGCGGCGTGGATTCGAGGTCGGCCATGATGTCAAAGTGGCTCTCCAGCCGGCCGTTATCGTGGAACGAGTTGCCCACGATGGTGGGGCTGCCTTGATAGATGCTGATGCCGTGTTGCGCGCCATGGTGGATCTCACAGTTTTCGATCCTGGGCGCCGATTGATAGATGTTGATGTTGGCTTCGCAGGTGGTGTCATGCCAGGGGTAGCCCCGGCCGCCGTAGGCGATCTGCACCCCCTTGATCACGCTGGCGCTCGTGTCCGCCGCTCGGTCGAAATTCAGCCCGGCCCAGCGGACGCTGCTCCCCGGCGAGGCGCTGGTCAGCACGATGGGGAGCGCGGTGCCGTCGGCGACGAGCGCCCCCGGCTGGTCCAGCGTGCCGATGAACAGGCCAACGCCGTCGGCGAACTGGACGGTCACCCCCGGCTGCAGGGTGAGGACCGGCGCATCGGGCCCGGCGACGATCATGTTGGGCGAGGTCACGTCGTAGGGGACCACCAGGTAGGGTGCGCCGACGTTGGGCCAGGTGGCATCCTCGCCCATCTGCGTGCTCCAGACCTGGATCCGGCCGTTGGGTGGCATGGTGTTGGCGCCCAGCCGGCCGACGGCGCCGGGGGGCAGGGCGATGGGGAAAGGCAGGTCGCTGGCAAAGGTGCAGCCCTGGACTCGCGCCGGGAGGGTGCGCTGGAGCCCCAGCAGGTCGTGGTGTTCTTCGGGGGCCGAGCCGTTGTGGTGGAAGAGGCAGTTGACGATCTCGGTGCGCTCCTCGTCGTCGGCCAGCTCGATGCCGTTGCCCAGGCTATAGGCGATCTCGCAGTTCTCGATGATCGCCCCCGCCGCGCGGATGGTCAGGCTGCTATAGCGGACCTTGTTCTCCCAGGGGTCGCCGCCGCGCCCGGCGTAGGTGATCTTGACGTGGCGAAGCTGGCAATTGCTGGCCAGGTAGCCCAAAAAGAGGCCGCGCCAGTGCCCCGGCGTGGGGGTGTCGCTATCCGCGGTCAAGGTGATGGGCAGCGCCGCGGTGCCGTTGGCGATCAGCCGCCCATCCTCGACCATGATGGAGCCGCCCTCGGCGAACCGGACCTCGACGCCCGGCTCGATGGTCAGGGTCGCCTCGGCATAGACGCGCAGGGGCAGGCGGGTCACGATGTAAGGGCTCTGCGCCCGAGTCCAGACGGTATTGATGAACACATCGTCGTCGACGACCTTGCCTTGGGGGGACTGGGCAGCGATGGGGCTCGCCCAGAGGCCCAGCACGATCATCGCGGCGACCAGGCCGCTTGCCGCCAGCGCCCGCCGAAGTATCGGAGCCACGGTCTATCCTCCTGCTTTGATCCCGGCCAAGCCACGGGGATGGGGAGCATGCGCGGGGCAGCATGATACATGCCCAAGGGCATTATAGCATGGCGAAAAGGGCGGAGGGAATAGGAAAAATGTCCTGTCACGCGCCGCGGGGCGGCTAGGCGGCGAACTGCGGGTCCTGCTCCAGCAAGAGCTGCAGCCCCTTGAGCAGCTCGACCTTGGGCTTGAAGCCCAGCTTTTTCCGCGCCAGCGAGATGTCGGCCACCAACTGGTAGACGCCGCCCGTTTGGGCGTTGCTATAGAGGCGGTGGGTGGGGTGCCCGACCACCTCCTCGATCACGCCGGCCAGGTCATTGATGCTGACCTGGCGGCCGCTGCCGACGTTGATGATCGCTCCGCTGATGCCGGGGGCGGTGGCGGCGGCGATGAGGGCCTGCACCACGTCGCTGATATAGATGAAATCGCGGGTCTGCGTCCCTTGACCATAGATGACCAGCGAGCCGCCGGTGAGGGCCTGCTTGAGCAGCTTAGGGATCACCGGGGGGTTGGAGGGGGGGATGACCTGGCCGGGGCCGTAGGCGTTAAAAATGCGCAGGATCACCGTCTCGATGGCGTTGAGGGCGCCCAGCGCCTGCACATAGCCCTCCGCCGCCATCTTGCTCACGGCATAGGGCGTCTGCGGACGGAGCATGGCCGTCTCCTTGGCTGGCTGCTCGTCTTGCTCGCCATAGACCGCGCCGGAGGAGGCCAGGATGACCCGCCGGACGCCGGCATCGCGCGCGGCGGTCATCAGGCTGACCGTGCCGCCGACGTTCACATCATTGTACTCGACGGGATAGAGGATGGATTCCTGCACATAGACGCGCGCGGCCAGGTGATAGACGCAATCCACGCCGCGCAAGAGCGTCCAGAGCTTGGGGATGTCGCGGATATCGCCGCGGACAAAGGCGATGCGCGGATCGAGCCTGCTCTGCTCGCCGGCGCTGAGGTCATCCAGGACGCGAACCTGATGCCCCATGCCCACCAACTCGTTGGACAATGCGGATCCCAGGAACCCCGCCCCGCCCGTTATGAGGCACCTCATGGACTCTACTCCCCATCGGTGATATAATCGGCTCCGCAAGATTATAGGGCATCCCATCCACGCTGTCAATCCACATTTCAGCGCTTGGCGGCGGCGAGGTGGGGGAGGGTATTGATGACCAACGATGCGCAAGACGGCAATCCGCCGGAGGATTGGCATCTCTGGCTGACCGCGCTATTCGATCCTGATGAGACGAACCGGGCGGTGGCGGCCCAGGTGTTGGGCAGCTCGGGCGACCCCGAGGCCATCCCTCCCTTGCTGGCCGCGCTGGACACGGTCGTGGGCATGGTGGCCGGGGGCGGGCCGGTGGCCCGCGCCCTGGTCGAACTGCGCGACGTGTGGACCGTGGAGATCTTTGCCAAGGCGCTGACCGACCCGCGGGCGTACGTCCGCCGCGCCGCGGCTGAGGCGCTGGGGTGGCTGCGCGATCCGCAGGCCCTGGAGGCCCTGGTGGGCGTCCTGCAGGACGAGGCCTTTGGCGTGCGCCTCGAGGCGGCCTGGGCCCTGGGCGAGATCGGCGATCCGAGCGTGCTGGGATCTTTGCTGGCCATGGTGCCAGATCAGGACTCGAACGTGCGCCGCAACGTGGCCGATGCCCTGGGGCAATTGGGCGACCCGCGCGCCAGGGAGGTCCTGTTGGGGCTGCTGGACGATGAGGACCTGGGCGTGCGCGCCGCGGCCGAGAGCGCGCTCAAGCGGCTTATCCCCGAGGCCGGCTAGCGCCGCCGGCCGCGCATCCCCCTTGATGAAACCCCGTGGGCGTCCCGCCCGTAGATTAGGCAGCCTATGAGCATTCGGAGGTACGATCTTGGCTGAATCGCGACCAACCATACGCCTTTGGGAGCTGTTCCTCTCCCTCGGCGTCTTTGTCATACTGGTGTTCTATGCGGTGACGGCGCTTTCCAGCGCGGACCTGATGTGGTTCTGGCCGCAATCGAGCGTCCCCCAACCGTCGCGCATCATCATCCATAACCAGGGCCAGGAGCGTGAGCTCACCGCCGAGATGGCCGAGTTCGAGCCGATCGCGGAGGCGGCAGCCCAGGTCTTTTCGCGCCTCGATACGGTCGCGCTGATCGAGGTGGGCCTCTCAGACGTGACCCTGGGACTGTACTGGAACGATGCGGTGGTGGTCGAGTTCTTTTACGAAGAGCCGATCCAGTTCCATGTGCCATTTCAAGCAGGCCGGCCCACCCAACTGCTCTTGCCGGTGAAAGGGCCGCATGCGGATAAGGGGCTCTTTTTCCGCGGCGCGCTTGGCCAATACTGGTTTGGCGCCATGCGCGTGCGCGATCCCGAGACCTTGCTCAAGGCCCTGGAGCCCTATACCTCCTGATGAGCGGAACGCGAGATGGGCGCCTGGCAGCTCGGCCTGCCGGGCGCTTGTTGTTTTTCGGCGACTCGCGGAAAAGCGCGCTTCCTCGAAACGCTTTGCCCGTTTGCGCTATTGAGGTTTTCTGCGGTATAATCCGTGGCCTAGCATGGCTGGCCAGACCGTGGCGTGCCCCCGCCTCTGCCAGTCGAATCCGCGTAACCGGGATCAAGTCAAGGTGTTCTGTAAGGTAGAAAATGCGCCAAGCACGATCTGGGTCAGGGCCGCGTGATGAGTGAAAACGACGAAGCGGCCCTGGTTGAACGCGCCAAGCACGATCCTGAAGCCTTTGGCGTCTTGTACGAGACGCACGTGGACAGGATCTATAACTATATCTATTACCGGACGGGCAGCGTCCGCGATGCGGAAGACCTGACCTCGCGGACCTTTTTCCGCGCCTTGCGCGGCATCGAGCGGTATCAGCAGCAGGGGGTGCCTTTCTCCGCCTGGCTGTATCGCATCGCGCACAACCTGGTGGCGAACTGGCACCGGGACACCAGCCGCCGCAAGGTCGTCTATCTGGATGAGCTCTCCATGGTGGCGGAGAGCCGACCGGGCCCGGAAGATGAGCTCGAGTTCATCGCCGAGGAGGCCTGGTTGCAGGGGGCGATCCGCCAACTGGACGCCGACCGGCAATTGCTCCTGACGCTCAAGTTCGGCGAGGGGCTATCCAATATCGAGATCGGGCGGATCATGGGGCGCAGCGAAGGGGCCATCAAGTCCCTGTACCACCGCACCCTGATCGCCTTGAAAAAGCAATTGAGCCGGGAAGAATCCTGACCTCCTGCCACGTAAGCTGCCGGGCGGTCCTGGCCAGGGATCCCCACAGGCAGGCCGCGCGAGGCCAAAAGGTATGGTAACGATGCGACAGAATAACTCGTTGGTTGATGTGCTCACCATGTACACCGATCGCCTGAATGAAGGGCGCGACATGGCGGCCGAGGTGGTGCGGACCTTTCCCGAGTACGCGCCCGATCTGGCCGCGCTATTGGACCTCACCAGGCGGCTCAAGGCGGCCCTGATGCCGGTCAAGCCGGCCTTGGCTTTTCGGCAGGCGTTGCGCGCGAACCTGCTCGTGGCCCGGCACGCCAAGCTGGTGCCGCACATCACCATCCGCAACCCCTTTCGCCGCCAGCGCATCGTCCTGATCAGCGCGGCCATTGGCTCGGTCGTCTCGGTGGTCGTCGGGGTCATCGCAGCGCAGGTGATCCGCAACCGGACGGCCGACCGCACCCATGGCCTTCCCTCCGCCTAGCACCCATCACCCGAGGAGTTGGCTCCGTGACCCAATATGCCCACCTGGTTGGCTGGGGCAAAGCGCTGCCCAAGACGGTCTTGACCAACGAAGACATGGCCAAGATCGTGGATACCAGCGACGAGTGGATACGCGAGCACACCGGCATCCGCCAGCGGCACATCGCTGGCCCGGACGAGACCGCCAGCACCCTCTCCATCGAGGCGGGGCAGCAGGCCCTGGAGCGGGCCGGGGTCTCGGCTGCCGATGTGGACCTGATCATCCTGGCCACCTCCTCCCCCGACTATCAATTGCCCGGCGCCTCCTTTATGGTCCAGGCGGGGCTCGGAGCCGCGCGCGCGGCGGCCTTTGACCTAAAGGCGGGCTGCTCGGGGTTCGTGTATGGGCTGTCGGTGGGCTCGCAGTTCATCGCCAGCGGGGCCTATCGCCGCGTGCTCGTGATCGGCGCCGAGGTGGTCTCCGTTTGCCTGAACTGGAGCGACCGGCGCACCTGCGTCCTCTTTGGCGACGGCGCGGGGGCGGCGCTTTTGGAAGCCCGGGACGAGCCGGGCGGCATCCTCGCCTTTAGCCTGGGCGCGGACGGCACGCAGGTGGAAGCGTTGCGCGTGCAGGCCGCGGGCAGCAAGTACCCCCTCTGTTCCGAGTCCCTGCGCAACGGCATGAAGTTCCTAGAGCTGAACGGCAGCCAACTGCTCAGGTTCGCGCTGCGGGATACGGTCCAGGGCTTGCTGGGGGTGGTCGAGTCGGCGGGCCTGACCATGGCGGATATCGATCTATTCGTGCCGGGCCAGTCCAACCAGCGGCTGCTGGAAGCGATCTGCAAGACGGTGGGCCTGCCGTTCGAGAAGGCTTTTATCAACATCGACAAGTATGCCAACACCTCGGCTGCCTCCGTGGCCATCGCGCTATGCGAGGCTTTTGAGCAGGGGCGCGCCAAGCCTGGCGATGATATCGCCCTGCTCGCCTATGGGGCCGGCCTCACCTGGGCCGCCGCAGTGCTGCACGTGGGCGCGCTGGACCAGTCGCCCATCGCCGTCTCCTGGCCGCTGGCGACCCGGCTGCAGAACCGCATGGACCGGGCCATGGTCACCCTGCGGACCGCCAGCGCCGCCGTGACCTCCCGGGCGGGGCGGTTGCGCCGGTCCTTGGGAACGCGCGACAGGGACCAATAGGGCGTCGGCGGCGCGATGCCTTGGACGCCTCGCATCTAGCCCTGCAAAGCCTCGATCACGGCCTTGTACTTGGCGTGGATCATCTTGCGGTCAAACTCCCAGAACTCGGCCAGCATGGCCTGTTGTTCCTCGTCCGATAGGTAGGCCATCGCCGCAGGGAAAAAGACCTGGTCCTCTTTGGCGATGTGTTTGCGATAAAACCCCGTCAGCGCCTGCAGTTCCGTGGCCAGTTCCGGCGCTGCCTCCGCCTCCCCGCGGCGATGCCGCTCTCTGGTCCCATCCAGGGCCCGGACGATCTGCCGACCGTCGAGGTGTTCTTGCCTTAGCTCGGCCATCACGCGCTGGTCATCCGGAGATAGTGGTTTGCGTGCCAGGTCGCGAAAGAGGATATCTTCTTCTTTGCCGTGGTGCGTGCGGTCGGCATACGTATGGACAAAGTCCAGGATCAGATCGATGGCCTCTGGATCGGCCAGGCCCGTTTCTCTGATGCGCTGCGCTTGGCGCTCGGCCGCGGTGAGCATCCGCTCGATCAGGCGGTGCTCGATCATCAGGGGTCCTCGCGCTTGCATAGTGATACCTCCGGCGGTGACTCTGCCCGCCAGCAGAGGGCGTAGGTCCCACGCGCCCACCTCTTGCCCATCACACCCTTGTGAAGCTCCTCACAAAGCCTAGTGCCGCAGTAGGAAAATGCCATGATGTAGATCATATCGCCCAGCGGCAGGGGCGCGCTTGGCCGGGGCCGTATCCAAGGGCTTGCTCAGCCGTCCCTACTAGTGGTCGCGCTGTTCGCCCAAGCGCACCCGGTGTCGGGCGCGCCCAGGCCTCAGCGCGCGGCTCTTTTCCTAGGCGTTGCGGCCGACTAGCGGGCCGCAGAGGGGGGAAGCCGGACGCCCACCATCGTAACATCACACTTGTGCGGGGAACGCTGCATGAGATCGAGAGCACATCACATCCTGCTGACGCTGTTGCTGACCCTTGCCTTGCTGCCCTGGCACGGCAGGGCGATCCAGGCCGGGCCGCCGCTCCCCGCCGTCACCCCGCCGGGCGACCACCAGGCCATCGATCGCGTCGGCGATCCCTGGCCCCTGGCCTTGCGCGCGCCGTCGAAGCCCGCACCCCTGTCCGATCCGACGTCGGCGCCGGCCTTGGAAGCGCCCGAGCTGGCCGCCCAGCCGCCGGATGCGCCCGCCGCCGCGGCTCTGGCGCCCGACGCGATCCTGGGGGCCGGACTGGCCAGCGGCTATGGCAACCTGGCGCCCTATACGCCCCCCGCGGCGAGCTATCCGGCGACCCCTGCCTCGGTGATGGGAACCCGCACCGCGAACGCCCTCTATGCCGGGCTGCCGACCTACCTCGATTGGGCCGTGGTGAATAGCGGCGACGCGCCCATCCTGGCGGGGTTCGAAACGCGCCTGTACCTCGACGGGCTGCTCATCGGCTCCTGGCGTGTCGAGGGGTTGCAGCCGCGCTGGTACGCCTATGTGGCCGATTTCGCCTATACCGTGACCACGCCGGGCTGGCACCGCTTGCGCCTGCTGGTGGACGCGCGCCAAGAGGCCGTCGAAGCGGACGAGCAGGACAACTATTGGGAATACAGCTTTTACTGGCAGCCCATCGGCCAGCCCAACCTCCGGGCGGTCGTCCCGCCAGGCTGGCCGGCGGCGCTGGTGCTTTCCGCCGCCGCGGGGACGCGCGCGAGCGACACGCTCTGGGCTGGCCAGCCGACCTATTTCGACTGGGCCATCATCAACGATGGGCCGGTTTCGGTGATGGCTTCCTTCCATACGACCCTCTACCTGGATGATCAGCGCATCGCCTCCTGGCAGACTGGCTCGCTCTTGCCCCGCTGGCTGGCCAAGACCGAGGATTGGTCCTATGCCGTCATGTCCCCCGGGTGGCACACCGTACGTCTGGTGATCGACTCGGGCGGCGCGGTGGACGAGGCCAACGAGGCCGACAATGTCTGGGAGGGGCGCTTTTATTGGCAGGCGAGCGGCAAGCCCAACCTGCGGCCCTATCGCCCCGAGGGCTGGAGCGGCTCGCTGGTGGTGTCTTCGGCGGCGGGGACCAACACCTCCACCACGCTATACGCCGGCCAGCCCCTGTACCTGGACTGGGCGGTGATCAACGATAGCGTCGTCGCCATCGCCGGCACCTTTTACCACCACCTCTATGTCGACGGCCAGCGGGTGGCGAGCTGGTACTCCAGCCGCGTCGCTGGGCGCTGGTACATGACTTGCGTCGATTGGACCTACACCATCGCGCAGCCGGGCTGGCATCGCTTCGTGCTGGTCACGGACGCCACCGGCGCCGTGGCCGAGTCCGACGAGCGAGACAACGTCTGCCAGGTGGACCTCTGGCTCGAGGAGCGCGAGGTCAGGACCGTCGGCGTCGAGTGGGTGAACAGCTATCTGCGCTCGGGGCTATCCTACCTCCAGCACAACGAGAGCAACGTCACGCGGCTGGTCGACGAGCTGGCGCGGATCGGCTGGAGCACGGCCTTCAACTGGGGCGAAGAGAGCGCCTGGGAGCGTGATTTCAAGGACGTGGCGCGGGGCGGCGCGGATAACCAGGTCGTGGACTCGGTGGCGCTGGCCTATTTCTCCGGGCACGGCAACCGCGACGGCCTGCTCTTTGACACGCAGCGCGACGACTATCACCTGCGCCATGACGAGGCGGCCTGGGGCGATGGCGGGCTGAACTGGCTGGTGGCCGATGCCTGCCTGGTGCTCAACAACGACGATGGCCAGTGCATCCAGCGCTGGGCGCCGGCCTTCCGGGGGCTGCACATGCTGTTGGGGTTCGATACGGTTTGCTACGACACGCCCAGCCGCGGCGAGAACCTGGCGCGCTACGCCGATGGCTCCTATTGGTGGCAGGGCGCGCTGCCGATCAAGGAGGCCTGGTTCCAGGCCGCCGCCGTCACCGAGAGCTCGGCGTCCTATAGCGCCGCGCTGATCGCCACGCAGCCGAATATCGATCCCAGCGGCGACTATTTGCCGGGGATCGGCAGCTACAGCCCGGACCCCGTCGCGCCGACCCAGTTCTTCCTCTGGCGGGTGCAGAATTGAGAGAGGGCGCGCACCACCGAGTCGCAAAGGGCACGGAGAGAAACCTGGTTATGAACGGACGAGAAAGAGAGAGGGCCCCGCGCGGAGGCGCTCCGTATGCAGGGACGCGTCGCGGGACCTGGCTCAAGTTCCCGGCTTGGCTCGCCGCGGCGCTGTTGGCCGTCTTGCTGGCGGGGAGCGCCCGCTGGAGCCCGTCCGCGCCGCCGCTGGGCCTGCAGATCAAGGCGCCTCGGGCCCAGTTGGACCTCACGCTCTCAGGCCAGCTCCCGCCGTCGCCCGAGTCGGCGATGGTGTACCAGGTCGTCTATCCGCAGGTCGACGAGGGCTACCTGGCCCGGCTGGCCGCCGCCTTTGGCCTGGACCCGGCGAGCAGCCGCCAGGGCGAGACGGTGGTGCTGGCCCGCGGCGCGCAGAGCCTGGAGGTGTACCCTCAGACCGGGGCCTTTTGGTACAAGGACGCCGAGCGGCTCTGGCAGCCGGATGGCCGCGCCCCTGCCGAGGAGGCCGGGATCGCGCTGGCCGAGGCCTTTTTGGCGGCGCGGGGCTTGCTCCCCGGCGATGCGCTCTTTGAGGGCACCGGCCACAGCCAGCTCACGGTCTATGATGCCGCCACCGGCAGCTCGACGGTGCGCGACACGGACCTGCACGTCAACTATCGTCTCTGCATCAACGGCGCGCCGGTGGAGGGCCCGGGCGGCAAGATCAAGGTCTATCTCGGGGAGGGGAACCGCGTGGTGGGCCTGTATTGGGCGGCTTTCGAGATCGCCCCGGCGCGGGCGCAGCCCATCATCTCGCCGCAGCAGGCCCTGGAGCACTTGAGACAGGATGGCATCGCCACCACGGTGAAGGATCCCCGGTCGGCCACCGTCAGCCAGGTCTCCCTCGCCTATCTGGCCGGCCCCGGGAACGAGGCGCAGGAGTTCCTGGAGCCGGTTTACCGCGTCAGTGGCGTGGTGGCGGGCGAGGCCGAAGAGGAGCGCTTTGTGCAATATGTCCCGGCGCTGGTGGGGCAGTACCGCTCGCCCATCCGGGAGCCGGCAGCCCCGGAACGCTAAGCAGGAGGCCAGCAGACGATGGAACCCTTGGATATCCGGCAGGTTGAGGCGCTGCTGACCACGGCCTATGTGGGGCGCTCCCTAGCCTATCATCCCCTCACCGATTCCACCAACCGCGTGGCCAAGGAGTTGGCCGGGCACGGCGCGCCCGATGGCACGCTGGTCATCGCCGACGCGCAGAGCGCGGGGCGGGGCCGCCTGGGGCGCCAATGGCTCTCCCCGCCCAACACCAACTTGCTCATGTCGCTGCTCTTTTACCCGCCGCTGCGTCCGGACCAGGCGCAGCGGATGACCATGGTCTGCGCGCTGGCGGCGGCGGACAGCGTCGCCCAGGTCACCGGGCTGGCGTCCCAGCTCAAGTGGCCCAACGACCTGCTCCTGGGCGGGACCAAGGTCGGGGGCATCCTGACCGAGCTGGGGCTGCGCGGCAGCGAACTGGCCTATACGGTGGTGGGGATCGGTCTGAACGTCAACCTGGCGCGGGAGCAGCTCCCAGAAGAGTTGCGCCCCCTGGCCACGAGCGTGGCCCAGGAGTTGGGCCGCCCCGTCTCGCGGGAGGCCCTATTGGCCGCCTTCCTCCAGGGCGTGGAGGTCCGCTACGATCGGCTGAAGGCGGGCGAGTCGCCGATGCAGGAGTGGGCCGCACGGCTGGCCACGCTGGGCCAGTGGGTGCAGGTCAACGAGGCGCAGGGCGCCTGGCAGGCCGAGGGGCTGGCCGAGTCCGTGGACGAGGACGGCGCCCTGTGGCTGCGCCTGGCCGATGGCGAGCGGCGCCGCATCCTAGCGGGCGACGTCACCTTGCGCAAAAGCCAGCCTAACGCCACGAAGTGAACAAGGTCTGCGTGGCGCCGCGGGCCGCGCCCTTTCTCGCGGCGACGTCGAGGATCACCACCGCGCCTGGGGCGGGGTTGCCGATCTCGAAGGTCAGCGCGGCCCGGCCGGTGGGGCCGGTCTGCCCCTCCAAGCGGCGGGTTTGGTCGGCGGAAAAGCGCACCACCACCTCCACCCGCGCCTGGCTCACCCGCTCTCCCCGCCCATCCCGCACCTGCACATAGACGGTCTGGCTGCCGCCCTGGCCGGTCACCGGGTACCTGACCGCGGCGGACACGGCCAGCGCGTCGCTGCTCTGGGAAAGCAAGGGCAGTTTGGGCGTGGGCTGCTGCGCCTTTTCGGCCTCCGGCGCGGGCAGCAGATCGATGGCCAGCGGGGAGGTCAGCGCGGCGGTGAAGGGCCGCATCTCCACCAGGGCGGGCAGCGTCGTTTCCGGGGGCGCGGCGACGAGGGCCGCGGGGGTAGGCGACGGCTCCGCTGGGGCCCACGGATTCACGGGCTTGAGCAGGCTGGCGGGCAGGTTGAGGTGGCGGAGATAGGCTTCGCCCAGCCGGCCGAGGCGGATGGGCTCGGGGTCGCCCTGGGCCCATTCCAGGCTGCCGTACTCGTAGTACTGGACGATGCGCCCCTCTTCCACGGCGATCTCGGTGATGGGCTGGCCGAGCAGCGCCTCCCCGCCCAGTTCCTCGTAGAGTGCCAGGAAGGGCTCCATCACCAGGTGGCCGGTCTCGGGGAAGTGGCGCTGGTTGGGTCCGGCGAGCGCGGCGATGGCGCTGGCGGGCAGGGGCGGGGTCTGGCGGCCCAGCTTGAGCCCCAAGGGGATCAGCCCGAGCGCGCCGTCCCCGGCCAGGGGCCGCTCGAACCCCAGCCGCTCAAAGATCTGGACGAGCACCTGGCCGTGGATGAACTCGTCGGTGAGGGGGCGGCCGACCACCGCCTCGCCGCCGAGCGCCTGGTAATAGTCAGCGAACTCGCCCCTGATGTTATGCCCCGTCTCGGCGCAATAAAGCGCCGCTGGCGCGACGTCTTCCTCGGCTTGCGCGGCTGACGCCCATCCGCAGGCGAGCAGCGCCGCGCATAAGCAGATCCGGAGCCACCTCATCCCCATCCCCCCTTGTCCGCGTGGACGACTGCCCCTATTATACCGCACATTTCAACTAATTGCAATACGCTTCCATGCAATCAACCTCATTATCTTTGCAATGGTTCTGGCTGCACCGGGCGCGTGCGGGTTACTCGCTCTACAACGAGAAATCACGAGAATGTTAAAAATATTGATATTCAGTGTAAAAATCTTACAAGAGGTATTGACAAAACAGGCAAGTTGTGTTATAATTCTTGCCAACGAGATAAAGAATATTAACATCGACCATAAAGGAGCGCCATGTACCCCGTGATGGGAAAATGCCCGGTCTGCGGAGAGAGCTTGAACGTGACCCGGCTGCACTGCCGGCACTGCGACACGACCCTGGAAGGCCAGTTTGCGTTGGGCCGGTTCTACCAACTGTCGCCCGAGCAGCTCGCCTTCGTGGAGACCTTCGTCCGCTGCGAGGGCAAGATCACCCGGGTGCAGGAAGAGCTCGGCCTCTCCTACCCCGCCGTGCGGGCCCGGCTCAACGACGCGATCCGCGGGCTGGGCTACGAGGTCAAGGAAGAGGAGCCGACGCTGCCCCTCGCCGAGCGCCAGGCCGTGCTGGACGATCTCGCCAAGGGCAAGATCAGCCCGGACGAAGCGCTCAAGCTATTGCGCACTGGTGAATAGGCCCGCCTGATTCAGGACGGGCGCAAGGAGGACATGATGTACGAGCAAGGCAATGCCTATCTGCAGGACTGGACGGCTGGCCGCCTCTTCGAGCTGCGTAAGGCCGCCGCCGCCGCGCACTCGCTGCGCGCGACCCAGGGCAACCTGGCGTCTTGGTGGACCCGAGCGCTGAGCCAAGCCGGACGCGCGCTGGTCAACACTGGCCTGTGGCTGGAACTGCTGGCGAACAAGGAACTCGCTGCCAGGTAATGGCGTAGAATGATAGGAAGCGGGGAAAGAGGAGAACACATGGAGACCCAAGATATTCGTAGCGAGATCGAGAAAGAGATGGCTGAGGCCGCGGAGGAGATCGCCGAGGCCCAGGAAGAGATCCGGGAGGCCACCGAGGAGGTGCGCCAGCAGGTGCACTATACCGACAAGATCGGCCCCGAGATCGAAGAGCTGATGGCCCACTTGGGCGAGCAGCTCAACCATCTGGAAGAGCGCATCTCCTCGCGGGTGGAACGCGAAGTCGAGCGGCTCTCCCGGCACATGGCTGACAAGATCGACCCCGAGACGGTTGGGCAAGAGACGACCAAGATGATCCGCAAGGCGCTGAACAAGATCCAGGAGTCGCTCGATCCGGAGGCCATCGGCCAAAAGGCCGAGGAGGCCACGCGCCAGGCGATGGAGCAGTTGGAGCGCCGGGAACGGATGCGGGCCGAGGCGCAGGCCATGCGCGATCGCATGCGCGAGCAAGCGCGCCAGCAGCGTTCGGCCTATGTCTCCATGCGGGCGCCGCAGCCGCCGCGCGCCCCGGCCAAAAGCGCGGGCCGCGAAGAGATCGGCCTGATCCTCAAGATGGTGGAGGAAGGCAAGATCTCGGCCGAGGAGGCGAACAAGCTGCTGGAGGCCATGAACTAGATGCTTGCCCAAGCTCTGCCTCAGCCCATCGTCCGGAGCGCCCTGCGGCCCATGAACCCCCTGCGGGACCTGGGCCAGATCGCCGACCTGGTCGAAGGGGCCTTTGGCGCCGAGCTGCGCCTGCTGGGCGACGAATACCTCGTGGCCATGCGGCGCTGGGCGGCGCGGGCCCCGCTGCTTCTGCTGCTGGACCCGGAGGAGTCGTTTCTCTCGGGCTATGTGTGGGAGGAGGCCGGGCGCCTGGTGGGCAACGTGACCGTGGGACCGCTGTATCGCGGCAGCGCGGAGTGGCTCATCAGCAATGTGGTGGTGCACCCCGACTATCGCCGCCGCGGCATCGCCCGGCAGCTCATGGAAGCGGCGCTGGCGTCGATCGCCGCGCGCGGCGGGGAGAGGGCCGTCTTGCAGATGCGCGAGGACAACGAGGGCGCGGGGCGGCTCTATGCGTCGCTGGGCTTTCGCTATCTTTATGGCAGCGTCGACCTGTTGCGCGAGGCCCAACCCGCGCCGCCTGCTCTGGGGCCGCTGGCCGTCCCCTGGCGACGTTTTCGCTCCGGCGATCTCCACGCGGCCAGGCGGCTGCTGCAGCGCGCCACGCCGCCGGAGCAGCAGCCCTATGCGCCTGTCCTGGCGGCCAGTTCCCAGTTCCTGGAGCATGGCGCCTGGGGCGCCTGGCTGGAGGATCGCCTGGATGGCGCGCGCACGGGGCGCTGGGTGGCCGAGGAGGCCGGGCGAATCTGCGCCTTCTTGGGGGCCCGGGCATCGCGGCGACGCGGACGGCACCATCGCCTGTACTGGATCGTCCGCCCTGACCAGCAGGGCCGCCTGGAAGAGGCCCTGGTTGGGCGCGGGCTCGGCTTTTTGGCGGCCTTTCCGGACCATCCCACCCTGGCCCTGGCGCCGCTCTCCGATGAGACGGGGCTGGCGGCGCTGCGGCAGTGGGGCTTTCGCGAGGTCCGCCGCCTATCCCACCTAGTGCGAGAGGTCAAAACGGCATGAACGAGCAGGTTGTGCCCGGCCGCCAGCCCGCCGCGCGGGAGAACTGGAAGGCCCGCTTCTTTACCATCTGGACCGGCCAGCAGCTCTCCTCGATCGGCAGCCGGCTGGGGCGCTTTGCCCTGGTCTGGTGGATCACCGCCACGACCGGCTCGGCCACGGTCCTGGCCATGGCCACGCTGGTGGCGCTGCTGCCCGAGGTGCTGCTGGCGCCCTTTGTGGGCGCCTATGTGGACCGCCACAACCGCCGCCGGATCATGATCCTGGCCGATGGCTTTGTGGCGCTGGCCTCGGCGGTGCTGGCCTACCTGTTCTGGAGCGGCCAGATGCAGGTTTGGCACGTCTATGTGATCATGCTGGCCCGCTCGCTGGGCGAGACGCTCCATTGGCCCGCCATGCAGGCCTCCACGTCGCTGATGGTCCCGGAGCGGCACCTTGCGCGGGTGGCGGGGATGAACTCGACCATGATGGGCGTGCTGAGCGTCGTCGCGCCGCCGTTGGGGGCGCTGCTGCTGGAGCTGTTGCCCTTGCATGGCATCATGGCCATCGACGTGATCACGGCGCTTTTGGCCATCGTCCCGCTTCTGTTCGTGGGCATCCCGCAGCCGGCGCCGCGCCCGGCAGCCTCGGGCGGCGCAACGTCGCTCTGGGCTGGGGTGCGCGAGGGGCTGACCTACGTGCGGGCCTGGCCGGGGCTGTTTCGCATCATGCTCATGGCGGCGCTGCTCAACTTTATGCTGGCCCCCGCCGGGACGTTGCAGCCGATCCTGGTCACCAAGCACTTTGGCGGCGGGGCGCTGCAACTGGGCTGGTCCAACTCGGCCTGGGGTGCGGGCGTCATCTTGGGCGGGTTGGTGCTCAGCCTGTGGGGCGGCTTTCGCCGTCGCGTCATCACCAGCCTGGCGGGCCTGGTGGGCCTGGGCCTGGGCGCGGGGATGGTGGGCTTGGCCTCGGCGCACCTGTTCGCGGTGGGGCTGGCGGGTCTGTTCGTCATGGGCTTCATGAACCCCATCGTCAATGGGCCGCTGATGGCCACGGTGCAGGCCAAGGTCGCGCCCGAGATGCAGGGGCGCGTGTTCACCATCATGCAGGCCCTGGCTGGCGCCATGATGCCGCTGAGCATGGCCATCGCTGGCCCGGTGGCGGACGCGCTGGGCGTGCAGGTCTGGTTCCTGATCGGCGGCCTGACCTGCATCGCCATGGGCATCGGGGCCCTGTTTGTTCCCTCGATCATGAATCTGGAGGCACACGCCGGTCCCGCGGCGGCGGAGGCCGCGGCGGATTAGGTTGGATGCGCTGGCGCCGCTCAAAGCGCCCTAGAAATGCGGAGAAGGACTATGGCAACGACGGAAGAACGGCTGCAAATCCTGAGAATGATCCAGGCAGGCAAGATCAGCGCCGAGGAGGGGGAAAAGCTCATCGAGGCGTTGCGGGCCAAGGGCCAGCGGATGGAGGAGGATAGCGCTGCCCCCTCTCGCTGGCTGCGCATCCGCGTCTCGGATGCCCGCAGCGGCAAGAACAAGGTCAACGTCAACCTGCCGATGCGCCTGGTGGATATGGCGCTCAAGACCGCCATCCGCTTCATCCCGGACTTGGAGGCGGAGGACCTGGAAGCGTTGCGCGTCACGCTGCGAAGCGGCGCGCAGGGCAAGGTCCTGGATGTGGACCAGGACGAGAACGACGAACATATCGAGATCTTTGTGGAGTGAGGGGACATGGAAACCAAATACGAGCGAAACGAGACCTTTCAGGTGGGGCCCAACTGCGAGCTGGATGCGCGGAATCTGCGCGGCTCCACCGACATTCAGGGCTGGGATGAGCAGCAGGTACAGGTGATGGCTCGGGTGCAGGGGCAAGAGAGCGCCGATCCGACCGAGCTCGAGATCGGCCAGGAGGGGGATCGCGTCTGGGCGCGCACCAAAACCATGGACGGCGAGTGGGACTGGCGCCGCTGGTTGGGCACCAAGCGCCCGCCGCGGGTGGATTTCGTGATCAAGGTCCCGCGCCGTTGCCAGGTCTCGACCTCCATGGTCAGCGGCACGACCCACGTGCAGGGGCTCGACGGTTCGCTCAAGCTGAGCACCGTGAGCGGCGATGGGACCATTCGGGACGTCTCCGGCCAGGTGTCGCTGAATAGCGTCAGCGGCGACATCAGCGCCGAGGGCCTGGCGGGGGAGGTCAGGCTCAATACCGTCTCGGGGGATCTGGTGATCGCGGCGAGCGAGCTCCCTTCTCTCCGGGGGAACACGGTGAGCGGCGATGTGCGGGTGGAGAGCCCGCTGAATCAGGAGGGCTACTATGGCCTGTCCAGCGTGAGCGGCGATCTGCGGCTGGTGGTGCCCGCGGATGCTCGCTGCACGGCCAGCCTGAGCACGGTGAGCGGCGGCCTGCGCACCTCGCTGGCGCACGAGGCGCTGGAGGAGAAGCGGACCCGCAAGCGGTATGCGATCCACGGCGGCGGGGTCACGGTGGAGCTGAGCAGCGTCAGCGGCGATCTGCGCATCGTCACCATGGAAGAAGCGGCGACGGTAGCCCCCGCGGCGCAAGCGGCGCAGCCGGCCCCAGCCGCGCCGGCGGCTCCGGCCGCGCCAGCCGCTCCGGCTGTGCCGGCGGACCCGGCCCCGCGGATGAGCCGCATGGACATCCTGCGCGCCATCGAATCGGGCGAGATGACGGTGCAAGCTGGCCTTGCCAAGCTAAACGAGCTGCCCTTCGAAGAGTGATCTGGCGCATCCGGCCTGGATCGCCAGGGTGCCGCAACCCGGCGGCGCGGACTGCGTATAGGTAGTAGACATGCGGGCCAGGGCGCTGCGCCCCGGCCCGCCATCTCGTTTTCTGTGGCCCTTACCGTCTGCTGGTTGGGGCGCCAACAGAGGAGTGGAGCGCGATCATGAAGAGAGTCTGGGTCCGTTGGTTGATCAACGCCGTCGCCGTGTGGGCCGCGATCCAGATCGTGCCCGGCATCCGCGCCGAGGGCGATTGGGTGGTCATTGCCCTGGTGGGACTATTGCTGGGGCTGGTGAACACGTTCATCCGGCCCATCATCACTTTCCTGTCCTGTCCTCTGATGATGCTGACCCTGGGGCTATTCACCCTGGTGGTCAACGCCGCCGTGCTGGGCATCACCAGTTGGCTGGCGCGCGCCTTGGGGCTGTCGTTTGTGGTGGATGGTTTTTGGGCGGCGCTGCTGGGCGGTTTGGTCATCAGTGTGGTCAGCGTGATCCTGAGCGCCTTCTTTTCCGATGACGACAAGGACCGCCGGGACCGGCGCCGGTAACCGTTGGCGCGAGACGCCCGCTAAGCGAGGTGGCATAGGATGCCGCCTCGCTTTTTGCTTCTCCGGGCGCCAGAGCAAAGATGCTTTGTCGCGCGGCTTGATGTGGCTATAATCCCCTCAACGCCGCGCTTCGCGGCAGAAGGATGGCCCGGCATCTGTGCATCGAGAGGAGGCCCTTGCGATGGGGTTGCCAATAGACCGGGGCAGGGCGCTAGAGTTCCTGGGAGGCGATGAGGCGGTCTATCAGGACTTGGTCTCTCTGCTGGCCGACCAGGCGCAACAGGATTTGGCCGCGCTGGAGGCGGCGGTGGCGGCGGGCGATGGCCGGGCCGTCGAGCGCGTGGCGCACGGACTCAAGGGCGCCGCGGCCAACCTGGCCGCCGATGCGGTGCAGGAGGCGGCGGCCGAGCTGGAGCAGGCGGGCTGGTCGCGCGATCTGGCCGCCGCGCCCGCCGGGCTGGCCGCGTTGCGGGATCGGGTGGGCGAGTTGGTGGCTTTTGCCAGGCAGTCATCGGCCGCTGCGGGGGACGCGCGGCCGGAGGAGCACGAAATGACGCTCAGGTGGGGGATTATCGGCTGCGGGAACGTGGCCGAGCACAAGGGGGGCCCGGCGCTGTATGGCGTGGCAGGGTCCGAGCTGGTGGCGGTGATGCGTCGCGATGTGGCCAAGGCCGCCGACTTTGCGCGGCGGCATGGCGCGCGGCGCTGGTATGACCAGGCCAGCGACCTGCTGGCGGATGCCGAGATCAATGCGGTGTACGTGGCGACGCCGGTCAGCACCCACCGGGGCTATACCCTGGCCGCGGCGGAAGCGGGCAAGCACGTGCTGTGCGAAAAGCCGATGGCCATGGACGTGGCCGAGTGCCGGGAGATGATCGCCGCCTGCCGAGCCAATGGGGTCATGCTGACCATCGCCTATTACCGGCGCTCCTACCCCGTGGTGCAGCGGATGAAGGCGGCGCTGGCCGAGGGTCTGATCGGACGGCCCATGCTCGCGCGTATCAACCTGACCTCCTATTCCCAGCCCACCGACGTTCGCGCGCCGGGGGCCTGGCGCACCGACCCGGACACCGCGGGCGGCGGCGTGTTGTTCGACGTCGGCAGCCATCGCCTGGACGTGCTCAACTATCTGTTGGGCCCGGCGGCGGAGGTGGCGGCGATGTGCGAGAACACGCTGGGCCATTACCAGGTGGAGGACGCGGCGGTGCTCTGCCTCAAGCTGGCCAGCGGCGTTCACGGCGTCGCCAATTTCGGCTGGAACGTGGGCAGCGACAGCGACGAGTTCGAGATCTATGGCGCCGAGGGCAAGATGCTGGCGCGCACGTTGGAGGGCGGCCATCTGGAGATCTATCGCGGCCGTGAGCTCGTCGAGACGTTTGACCAGCCGCGGCACAAGGTGACGCACTGGGGGCTGGTGGAGAACATGGTGGCGGCGGCGTCCACCGGCGCGCCGCTGCTTTGCTCCGGCGAGGATGGGTTGGTCACCAGCCAGTTGATGGAAGCGGCCTACCTTTCCGCGCGGGAGCGGCGGACCATCGGCGTGGCCTCCGGCTGAGCGCGCGAGGTGTGGCGCGGCCCTCAGCTCTCCCGCTGCAGGACCAACACCCAGTCCTGATAGATGGGCATCCGGGGCAGCGGGAGGAGCCAGTTGCCGTCGTCGTCGGGCTCGACCCGGCCTATCTCTACCTCGCTGCCGTCCACCGGGTTGAAGAGGTAGGCGTGGTAGTGGGCGCCAGGCTCGATGGACTGGACGGTGAAGGGCCATTTGCCGAGGGGGATATAGGCGACGCGCACCTCGCCGGGGATCCCGGCAGCGTAGGGCAGCAAATAGTCCTCCGTCGTCCAGTGAGGCTCGATCCACTCGGGATGGGGCTCAAAGCGCCACCATTCAAACCGCTCCAGCAGCCGCTTGGCCAGCCCGAGCTGGCCTGAGCCCGGCAACTGGCAGGCTTCCTCCCAGGGGGTGTGGCCCCAGGACATGCCATGCGGCGACGGGCCATAGGGCTGCTCGCGCGAGTTGACTTGCCAGATGCCGTTGGCGCCGTAGGTGTGGCCGGCCGCGCCGGATAGCACGCACGCCCAGAACATGAGCCGCTGGACCTCCTGCCGGCAGGCTTCCCCGATCCCCTCGTAGCAGACCTCGCTGTTCAGCATAGGCATCCGCGGCTCGGCCGCATAGTCCTCGGTGACCCACTTGAGGGTCCTGGGCAGGCTGCGGCGATCGCCGTGGCCGGTTTGCAGCATGTCCAAGTCCAGGATGCCTTGATCCTCCACCACCTGCCGGGCCGAATTGCTGGGGTGGATGGTCACCAGGCGGTCATAGGGATCGATGGCGTGGAGGTAGCGCCCCAGCTCGGTCCAGCCGCGCCTCTGGAACGCGCTATCGCCCTCCTTGTCTTCCGAGAGGTAGTAAGGCATGTGGCCCTCGCCGGCGAGACACCAGACGACGGGATAGGCGCCATAGCGGGCCACCAGGTAGCGCCAGTGCTGCTTCATTTTGGCTATGCCCATCCACGGCAAAAAGTAGCCCCAGCAGCCGACGATGCACGGCGCCAGGCCCCGGTCCGCCAGCCAGCCGATGCGCGCGTCGGCCATGTCAAAGTAAACGGGGTTGATCCGCGCGAAATCCCTCTCCCAAGGGAAGCCCGCCTCATTGGCCCCGCGCTCGTCGCGCCAGGGCATATCGGGGTACAGCCCGGCCACGATTTGCACGACCGTAAAGCCCTTGGCTACCCGGTCGGCGGTGAGGGCTTGGAAGCCTGTCGGCCAGCTCAGCCGTTGGCACAGGCCCATCCACCAGGTGTCCCCCAGCCAGAAGAAGGGCGTGCCGTCCCGGTGCTGCAAGTGCCGGCGGCTGGCCGACACGACGATGGGGCCGTGGCGGAGCAACGGATTGGATCCCTGGTAAGCGGTGACCAGCAGCTCGCCCTCCAGGCCGTGCAGGTCTGGGTTAGCGGCGTCGGAGCAGCAGGTGCGGTAGCGGTGGAGCCCCAATTCCGACGAGGAATAGCGCACCCGCCAGGTTTGCTCACCCGCCCAGAAGGCCGGAACGCGCCGTTCCTGGCCCTTTGGGTCGGTCACGATGAGATCCAGCTCGATCTCGTTGAATGGATCGCGATAGGCCTTGCCCGAGGCGTAGGCCCACTCGGTGACGCCGTATTGTTGGACGGTCTTCATGTCGACTCCCTCCCCCGCAGTCGGTTCAGAACGAGCGAGATCCGTGCGAACGGCAGTCGGTGGGCCCAATCTCCCCCGCCGCAGCCTAGTTATCTGCCTTCGGCTAGTCACGGGCCGCCGTCGTGTCATGCAGCGCGCGCCCGGCCGGGAGGGCTTGCGCCCACGCCTGGTCCCATTGGGATACTCTACCACAGTCGGGCCAGAGACGCAATGCGGGGCGGCACGCCAAGGCGACTGACGATTTGGCACAAACCCTTGCGCGGCACTTGACATCTCTGCGCAACCTGCCTATACTAGATGCTATATAATATAGAGTTCTGTGATACTTCCGAGGCGCCGCCCATGGCCTTGAGCCACATCGAGCCCGTCAGCCTGCTGCCCCAACGCGTTGCCGATCATCTGCGCGAGGCCATCATCCGCGGGCAGTTCAAGCCCGGGGACCGATTGAAGGAAGTCGAGATCGCGACGCAGCTCGGCGTCAGCACGATCCCCGTGCGCGAGGCCTTCGCCCAGTTGGAGCGCGAGGGCCTGATCACCGCGCATCCGCGCCGAGGCAAGGCGGTGCGCCAGCTAAACGCGCAGGACCTGCGCGACCTGTGCCGGTTGCGCGCCGTGCTGGAGGCCGAAGCCTATGCCATGATTCACAAAGGGGGCGGCTTGGGCCAGACGGCTCGGGCCGAGTTGGCAGGCAACCTCGCGGAGGAGGGACGCGCGATCCGCGCCGGGGATTTGCCCCGAGCTGTGGAGCTAGACCTCGCCTTTCACGACGCCATCTACCGCGAGGCGGGTTCCGAGTTGTTGCTCGAGATGTGGCGGATCCTCCGGGCTCGCGTCAACATGGTCTTGGTCTGGAGATGGCACATCGAGGCCAGCCCGAAGGTCACCAATGCGCTCACGGACCATGCGCGGATCCTCGAGGCGTTGTGCGGAGACGACCTCGCGGCGCTGCAAGAGCTCGCTGAACAGGTCAATCAACGCGTATCCGACCAGCTTGTCTCTGGCCTGAGCGAATCGACCATGATAGCCAGGTAAGAGCGGAATGGGCAAGCAGGTTGCCAAAGGAGGATGAGAGGGGGACGAGAGCATACCGAGGTTGTTGTGCTCTGCTTTGCGGCTCAGCGATAGGACCGATCTGTGGGAAAGGAAAGGCAACGAGAAATGAGCAAACTGAATCGACGCGCCTTCTTGAGGGGCTCCGCCATGCTGGCTGGGGTCCTGGCGGCAAGCTGCGCGCAGCCGACGCCGCTGGTGGTCGAAAAAGAAGTGCCCGTGGAAAAGGTCGTCAAAGAGACGGTGGTGGTGCAGAAAGAGGTGGCCGTGGAGAAAGTGGTCACCGCCACGCCGGTCACGATGAAGTACAAAGAGGCCCCGATGCTCGCCGGCCTGGTCCAGGCCGGCAAGCTCCCGCCAGTCGATCAGCGGCTGCCCCCCTCGCCCATGGTGATCAAGCCTTGGGAAGAGATCGGGCAGTACGGCGGCACCTGGCACCGGCTCTCCACGTCTCCGGATGACATCCGCATCCCCGATCGTCTCGTCTACGAGTTCCTGATCCGCTGGAACAAGGACGCGACCGAGACGTATCCCAATGTGCTGGAAAAGTGGGAAGCGAACGCCGACTTTACCGAGTGGACGTTCACCATGCGCAAGGGGATCCGGTGGTCAGACGGCGAGCCCTACACCACGGCGGATATCGGCTACTATTTCGAGGATATCCTCACCAATAAGGACCTGACGCCGACGTACCCTTACTATTTCACGGCCGGTGACGCGCCCGCCAAGTTCACGCGCGTGGACGACCAGACCTACAAGCTGGGCTTTGTCGCGCCCTATCCGTCCCTGGGGCTCGCCCTGGCCGGCTCCGATCCGCGCGAGCACAGCATGCACCCGAAGCATTATGCCAGCCAGTTCCACCCCAAGTACGCGGATGCCGCCAAGCTGGCGGCCATGACCAAGGAAGCCGGGTTCGAGTTCTGGTACCAGCTCTACGGCAACAAGGCCCGCGGAGGCGCCGCCTTCAAGGGCAACCTGGACTTTCCTGTGATCAACGCCTGGCGCGTCACGGTTCCCCCGCCCAAGATGCCAACCGTGCTGGAGCGCAACCCCTACTATTGGAAAGTGGATCCAGAGGGGAATCAGCTTCCGTACATCGACCGGATGGAGCATATGGTGGTGCAGGGCGCGGACCAGGTTAACTTGCGGGCCATCGCCGGTGAAGTGGACATGCAGATGCGCCACTTGACCTTCAACAACTATCCGCTCTTTATGGAGAGCAAGGAGAAGGGCGACTATCGCATCCTGCTGTGGACCAAGGGTTACGCCTCCGACGCCGTGCTGTACATCAACTTTTGGGCCAAGGATGACGTGCTCAGGCAGCTCTTCAACGACAAGCGCTTCCGCTACGCGCTCTCGCTGGGCATCAACCGCCAGGAGATCATCGACGGCGTGTACCTGGGCGTGACCGAGCCCAAGCAGATCAGCCCGAACGAGGACTCGCCTTTCTACTGGGACGAGTGGGCCAAGTGGATGACCGAGTACGACCCGGACCGGGCCAACGCCTACATCGACGAGATCGGGCTGGTCAACAAGCGGGATAGCGAGGGCTATCGCCTGCGGCCAGACGGGAAGCGGCTGGCGATCGAGTTCTTGTGGTCACCGGTCTTTGGCGCGTGGGGCGACATCGGCACCCTGTACCAGGCGCACTGGAAAAAGCTGGGCATCGAGCTGACCGTCAATCAGGTCTCGCGCGAGCTGCGCGACGAGCGCAAGGACGCCCTGGACTATGAGCTCAACGTCTGGACGGCGGATGGCACGACCAACCCCTTCACCCAGACCGGGCTCGACTTTTACACCTGCCGGGAAGCCATGTTCGAGAACACCGTGGCGCTCTGGGTCGACACCAAGGGCAAGGAGGGCAAAGAGCCCACCCCCGAGATGTTGGCGGCGACCAAGCTGCGTGACGAGTTCCTGGCGGCGACCACCATGGACCAATGGAAGGCGATCTTCCGCAAGGCCCTGGAGATCCAGAAGGAGAACCTCTGGGTCATCGCGCCCTGCACGGCCTCGCCGGAAGTGGTCGTGGTCAAGAACAATTTCCGCAACGTACCCGAGGAGGCCGTCAGCGACTGGCAGTACATGACCCCGGGCAACACCATGACGGAGCAGTACTTTATCAGGCAGAGCTAGCCTCTGTCCAGCACAGTGAGCACACCGGCCCGCCTCTTGCCGAGGCGGGCCGGTGCTGTCTTGCGTGGAGCCGCCGATTTGACAGGGGGGCGTTTTAGCGTAAAATAAAGCACGTCCCTGGGGTGGTCGTGGCCATGGTGACATGGCTCCCGTTCCATGCCTCGGGCATCTTGGGCCGCTAGCTCAATTGGCAGAGCAGCTGACTCTTAATCAGCCGGTTAAAGGTTCGATTCCTTTGCGGCTCACAAATCACAATCTATTGTGCCCAAGGCGCAGGCTCCTGCTACCAGTAGTGGTAGTGGGAGCTTTTGCATATGTGCCACCTGCACCAGAGCCCACGGACTGACCAGGATTGGGCCGCGGTTCTGACAGACGGCGAGACGCCGCCCGAGGCGCCTAACGGGCGTACTCGGGCACTCGCTTTGCCTCGCCGCCCCGAGCGTGTATAATGCCCCCATCCCGGCCTCGCGATGACCAAGCGCCCGGCGCTCCAGAGAAGGAGAGACGCAGATGATGGATTGGACCAGTTCCGGACTTTTCCAGCCCTGGACCGACCCGCAGAGCGGCATCACGTTCCAGATACTGTCCAAAGAGATCGCCCCGCTGCAAAAGGGGTTCTATTTCGTCAACGACTGCATGAGCGCCGACGGGCGCTATCTGTGGTTCTGCTGCGCCTATCCGCCGTCGCTCGTCAAGACGCTGGCCGTGATCGACCTGGAAACCTGGGAGGTGCATCATTTCCCGGACACCCAGTTTTCCGGGGAGTCGCCCTTCGTCGCGCCGGAGAACGGCCATGTCTATTGGTGCGTGGGCGATAGCATCTGGACGCGGCCCCCGGACCCCCAGGCGCCGGCGACCCTGGTGAACAGCGTGCCGTCGGAGCTGATCGGCGGCCGCCCTGTGCATCGGCTGGCAACGCACCTGACCCGCTCGGCGGACAAGGCCGAGTTTTTCGTCGATGCGGGCATCGGCCTGGGGCACATCTTTGGGACCCTGCCCATCGACGGGAGCCCCTTTGTCCACTGGCACCGCTTCGACCGCACCCACAACCACGCCCAAATGAGCCCCACCGACCCGGACGTGACCCTCTTTGCGGAGGAGATCCACCGCGATCCGATCACGGGCCTCACCTTTCCCATCACCAACCGGCTGTGGGTCATCCGCCGTGGCGAGGCGCCTCGCCCGATCCTGCGCGAGCCGCGCTGGGTCTCCCACGAATGGTGGGATGACGATGGCGAGCATGCCTGGTGCGTGTGGGGAAACGAGACCTGGCGCGTCCACGTCGCCACGGGCGAGGTCGAGGTGATCGGCTTTCCGCACCATTGCTGGCATTCCCATTGCAGCCATGATGGGCGGCTGATCATCGGCGATTCGAACACCAAGTTCTATCGCGGCTGCCGCTCCGGCGTCCACTTCCTGAACCGCGATACGGGGCGGCTCCTGGACATCGTCTATAACCCCGAGATGCACAACTATGCGGGGCGCAACTATCATATCGACCCGCACCCGCGCTTTTGCAGCCAGGACCGCTATGTCGTTTTCACCACGACGGTCCGGAACAAGGTCGATCTGGCGGTCATGGAGACTAGCACCCTTCTGGAGCTGACCTCCTAGCTGGCCGACAAGCCTGGAGCAGGAGGCGGCCGTTGGGCGCACTTGCTCCGCAAACAAACCCTTACGGAGAGGCACGATGACGGACAAAGAGAGGGCTCGCCTTAGGAACCTGGCGTGCAGGTACGCGGAATACGCCTGCGGGGAGCCGATGGCCCAGCGCCGGGAAAAGTGGCGGCTCCACAATCGCCTGCAGGAAAAGACCATCCCGTTTCACATCGAAGATAATGGCGCCTTCTTCCAGGATGTGACTCCGCCGCTCGAGTGTGAGACGGAGGAGGCCAAGGCCCTGGAGGCCCGGCTCTTGCACGCCTTGGTCGCCTACGAGTTGATCGATGACGACCGGATCATCCCCGATCGCTTTGTGGTCGATTGGTACACGCCGCTGACCAGCATCTGCGACGAGCTCCAGATCACCCGCGCGGATAACGGCCGCGGCAGCACGCTGGGCTACCGAACCAGCCGGCCCATCCACGATATCGACGCTGATTGGGGCAAGCTGAAGCATCGGACGATCTCCCTGGATCGGCACAAGACCGAGCGCATGGCGCAGGTGGCTCAAGAGGCCTTCGCGGGGTTGCTGCCGGTGGTGGTTGGCCGCCCCAGTTCGCTCTACTCCGACGGCATCACCAACAAGGCGGTGCACCTCATGGGCATGCAGGAGCTCTACCTGCAGATGGCCATGAACCCCGACGCCGTGCATCGGCTCTTTGCTTTCCTGGCGGAGGACAACCTGGCCCTGGGGCGGTGGGAGGAGGACCAGGGCCTGCTGACGCTGAACCATGACGGCAACCAGGGGTATTGCTCGGGCAGCTCACTCTTTTCCGACGAGACGACGGCTCCGGCGGGGAGCCGCGTGGCGTCCACCGACCGCTACGGCTACCTGGAGTCGCAAGAGTCCGCGGGCATCTCGGCCGCCATGTTCGACGAGTTTCTGATGCCCCACCTGACCCGCCTTGCGGCCAAGTTCAGGCTGCTCAAGTGGGGCTGCTGCGAGCCGGTGCACAACTTGATGCCCGTCCTCCAGCGGCTGCCTGGCCTGCGCAAGGTGAGCGTCACGCCGTGGTGCGATCAGCACAAGCTCACCGAGACCTGCCGCCAGGATGTGATCTGGTGCCGCAAGCCGGTCCCCCTGAAGCTCTGCGGCCAGCCCTTCGACCTCGATCACCTGCGGAGCCACCTGCAAGAGACCCTCGATATCGGGCGGGAGTATTTCATCGAGTTCGTCTTCCGGGATACCAATATGCTGAACGGGAGCATGACGGATCGGCTCGCGCAGACCTGCGACATGATCCGCGACCTGACCGGCCACCCGGAGGGCCACCGGCCCTTGTGACGGCATGGCGCGCGCCGTCGCCTGGACGGGCGCCCCCTGCTTGCCTCGCATTTGACAGATCGCCCCCCCGAGGCGTATAGTGGTCCGGCTGCCGGCGGCAACGCCGGCAGCATCTCTATGACTTATTCGGGAGGAGCGAGATGGAGTTAGAGTTCAAGCGGGATTTCGAGCAGGCGCAGGCGCAATGGGAAGGCTTTTGGCGCGGGGAAAACCGGCGCCCCATGGTCTCGGCGGTGATCCCCAAGCCGGGCGTGGAGCCGGTGGACAAGCCCGAGTACACCGCTGGGCGCGATGGCAACTATGGCCCGGTGGTGGACCAGTTGCTCCGCTATGGCGAAACCCACGAGTTCATCGGCGAGGCGATCCCCTTCTTTTACCTCGAGTTCGCCGCCGACCATTTCGCCGGCCTCTTGGGCGCCAAGCTCCATTTCCGCGAGGATGGCCACGGCTACGGTTGGGCCGAGCCCTTTGTGCGCGATTGGGATGAGCAAGAGCTCCGTTTCCAGCCCAACGGTGAGTGGTGGCAGCGCACCGTCGAGTTTGCCCAGGCGCTGCGGGGGGGCTGCGATGGCAAGCTCATGATCGCCGCGCCCACCCTGGTGGCGAGCCTTGACGCCCTCTCCGCTATCCGCGGCGCGCAGAACCTGCTCATGGACTTGGTGACCCAGCCGGACAAGGTGCATCGCGCCCTGGCGCAGGTCACCCGCGCCCATGGCGAGATCCTGGATGCGCTCAGCGAACTGCTGGACTTTCCCACCTATGGCAGCATCAACCGGCACGGCATGTACACCAAGGGCCGCATCGCTATTCCGCAATGTGATTTCTCCTGCATGATCTCCCCGGCGATGTACCGCGAGTTCGAGGTCCCTTACCTGCGGCAAGAGATGGCGCGCCTGGACGCCGCCGAGTACCACCTGGACGGCCCCGGCGCGATCAAGCATCTCCCCGCGCTGTGCGAGATCGAGGAGCTGGATATCGTCCAGTGGGTCCCGGGCTCGGGCTTTGGCGAGGCGCAGGATTGGACCTGGCTCTATGACCGCATCGACCAGCTCGGCAAGGGGCAGATTCGCGGCGCTGATGCGGATGGTGCGGTGGAACTGTGGCGGCGATACCAGTCCAAGAAGTTGGTCCTCGGCGTGCGCGTGGCCTCTCGCGCCGAGGCGGAGGCCCTGATGGCCCGGCTGGTGGCGGTCGGCAAGTAGGCCGTCAGGTCGGGCGGTAGCGGACTCGCTCGGAGCCGCACCTTTGTCTGCCTGGACGAGGTCACCGTGGGCTCGTGGCGCGCGCCGGCGCTGGAGCGGGTCGCTTTGCCCCTGCTGCGGAAATAGTCGGGGGCTAGACCGCGAAAGGAGTTGCCCACATGCACCCATTGCTCCTGGACATCCCCGAGCACTTCGAGACGGAGCGCCTCCTCTTGCGCCGCTATCGGGCCGGCGATGGCGCCTGGTACGCGGCGATGAGCCAGCGCAACAAGACGCACCTGGCGCGCTACGAGTCCGGCAATCCGGTGATAGGGATCCACACCGAGGAGGAGGCGGAGGTGGTGGTGCGCGGCTTGGCCGCCGCCTGGGCCGCGCGCAGCGCCTTCTTCCTGGGGGCGTTCCGCAAGGACACGGGGGCCTTTGCCGCCCAGATCTATATCGGGGTGGTCAATTGGGACCTGCGCGAGCTCGAGCTGGGCTACTTTGCCGACGCCGCACAGGAGGGCCGCGGATACGTCACCGAGGCGGCGCTGGCGGCGCTGGATTTCGCCTTCCGGCATCTGGGAGCGCATCGCGTGCGGCTGGAATGCGACGACACGAACGCGCGGAGCCGCCGCGTCGCCGAGCGCTGCGGGATGATCCAGGAAGGACATATCCGCGAGAACCTGAAGCACGCCGACGGCAGCCTGAGCGGGACGCTGCACTATGGCATGCTGAGAAGAGAGTGGGACTGGCCCTTCCTTGGCCCGGAAGCTGAGGAGGAAAGGCCGCGCTGAAACATATCGGCGGGCTCCTGAACACACAGAAAGGATAGGCAGTGGCTTTCGATCATCGCGAGCCGTACGTGACGGACGTCGAGGACTATAATGGGCCGCTGGATCGGGTCAGCCCATACCATTATTACATGTTCACCTACTGGCGGCTGCGCGGCCACTGGCGCAACGTGCTCTATGCCTGGACCCGCCGCCCGCCCTGCGACGCGACGGCGGCCATCGCGCCGGCCATCGCCGTGGCCGACGTGCCGACCACGCTGACGATCACCGTCACCATCGGCGAGACGCCGCTGGGCGCGGGCGGCCGCGTCGCCGTCTATTGCCAGAAGGACTATGGCGGCACGGCCAACCACAATGTCGGGCGGCTTTTCCAGGGGCCCGATGGGCAGGCCGGCTACGGCGCGCGCATCACCGCCTCCGCCTCGCGCCCCGAGGTGGGGCTGCGCGTTCGCGTCCACTGCTGCGGCGCGGTGTTCACCTGCGCCGAGGTGTTCGTCGAGTCGGGCGAGCTTGGCCTGGGGGACACCCTGTCCATCGTCCTGGGCGACCCCTCCTGCAAGCCGCCGGTCGTCTGCGAGAAGGCCAAGACGCTGCCCTTCCGCGTCGGCATCGACTATCGTGGCGACGGCGAGTTTCGGCCCATCGCCGATACCCCGACGGTGCGGGTGGTGGGAGGCCGGGCGGCCTACCTGCGCTGTTTTGCCCCGGCGACGCCTGCGCCCGGCGAGCCGATCGCCGTGCGCGTGGTGGCGGCCGACCTGGCCAATCACAACCCCGCCTACCAGCACCACGGGCGGCTCCGTCTGAGCGTGGTGGGCGAAGCGGCCAGCCAGGACCGTATCGTCGAGATGCCGGAAGAGGCGCACGGCGCCATGCTGGTGCAGGGCCTCGCGGCGCCGCGATCCGGCGTCACGCGCATCCGCGTGATCGACGAAAGGAACGGTCTGATGGGCCAGACCAACCCCATCTGCCCCGAGATGGCGCCGCCGGGGCTGCGCGTCTATTACGGCGAGATCCACAGCCACACCGAGCTTTCCGACGGGACGGGCTCCTGTGACGACAACTATACCTGGGCGCGGGACGTGGAGGGGCTCGACTTTGCCGCGCTCGCCGATCACTTTGAGGACGGGCAGTCGTACAACTATGTCCTGGCGGACAAGTGGCGGCTGACGCAGGAGGCGACCGAGCGCTTCCATGCGCCAGGCCGCTTTGTCACCCTCCTGGGCTACGAGATCGGCACCCTGGAGGCGCACCGCAACGTCTATTTCCGCGACGGCGTGGGGCGCATGATCGTGGAGGGGCCCGAGGGCGAGCGGGTGACCATGGACAACGTCTATGACAAGCTGGAAGGCGCCGAGTACATCCTGATCCCCCACGCCCCCAAGTATCATGGGATCAACTGGCGCCGCCCGCACCGGCCCGACCGCCAGCGCCTGGTGGAGATCTGCTCGAGCTGGGGGATCTCGGAGGAGGGCGGGGAGGGCCGCTACCAGTCGGTCCGCCATGCCCTCGAGATGGGATACCGTTTCGGCTTTACCGGGGGGACCGATAATCACAGCGCCGAGCCCGGCAACCCGGACTTGGGGGGGATCACGGGGGTCTTGGCCCCGGCCCTGACCCGCGAGGCGCTGTTCGACGCCTTGCTGGCGCGCCATACCTTTGCCACCAGCGGGCCCCGGATGACCCTCCGTTTCGAGGGGCACGGGGCCATCATGGGCGACGAGCTGGTCCTGCCTGGCGACGCCCATCCGCGCTTTCGCGCGCGCGCGCTGGCCGGCGAGGCCATCGCCCGGCTGGAGCTGATCGGCAACGGCCAGGTGGTGCATGCGGTCAGCCCGGAGGACACGGACGACGCGACGCTCGAGTGGGAGGATGAGCGGACCGTGGCCGAAGTGGCCGCGCCGCGCGAGCTGGGGGCGCCTTCGGCCTACTATTATCTGCGCGTGACCACGGTCAATGGCGCATACGGTTGGTCCAGCCCGATCTGGGTGAGCCAGGCATGAGGCGGGGGGCTGGCGATCCATCAGCGCCAGGCCGACGCCTTCCGGGACGCGGGCTGCCTCGCCCAGCCGGTCGCGGGCGGCGGCATCTTGCCCGATCATGACCGTCCAGAAAACCTTGTCGATTTCCATAATACGTTAGGGGGCTTGCCATGATCTCTGTTCGCGATTTCGGAGCGGTGGGCGATGGCAGCGGCGCGGACGACGCGCCGGCGCTTCAGCGGGCGCTGGATGCAGCCGCAGGAGGCGCGCGCGAGGTGGTTGTGCCCGCCGGGAGCTATACCATCAAGCGAACGCTGCTCGTCGGGTCGGGGACGATCCTGCGCCTGGCTGCGGACGCTCTCATCCGGCTGGCGGACGAGGCCGGGCCGCGCGGGGGCGCCGGCTGCTTTCTGCTCACCAACCGCGACCACGGCTCCGGCAACCAGGACATCACCGTGGAAGGCGGCATCTGGGATGGCAACAACCCCGGCAACCCGCGCGGGCCCGATGGCCCCCGGGATAGCTATACCGGCGTGGCCATCAATTTCGTCCACGTGCACGGGCTGCGCCTGCGCGGGCTGACCGTGCGCGACCCCGAGTCCTTTTTCATCCGCGTGGGCGAGGCGCGCGATTTCGTCATTGAGGACATCACCCTGGAGGCCCCGCACCTGCGGCCCAACCAGGACGGCATCCACGTCGGCGGTTTCAGCGAGGATGGGCTTATCCGCCGGATCGTGGGGGTGGGCCCTGGCTGCCCGAACGACGACATGGTCGCCCTCAACGCCAATGACGACGTCACCCGCGCCGTCAACCTGGGCATGAAGGAGGGGCCGATCCGCCGGATGCAGGTCGAGGAGATCGCCGCCGAGGACGCCTACACCTTTGTGCGCCTGCTCAGCCAGGACGCGCCCATCGAGGATGTGCGCATCCGTGGAATCCGCGGCGGCTGCCGTTATCATGCCCTGAACCTCAACCGCTGGCGCTTTCCGCCCGGCAAGGGGCGCATCGCTCGCGCCCTGATCGAGGATGTGGAGGTCGGGCGGCGGCCCTCGCCCTGCCGCGACGCGCTGATCCACGTGACCCTGAGCGTGCAAGACCTGGAAATTCGCGACGTCCGCCGCCCGCAGGACGGCCTCCCCGAGATCGCGAGCCTGGACCTGAACAACGGGACCGCAGCCCAGGCGCTGCTGGAGGGGCTGGGCGCGGCCCAGCGCCAGGCCCTGGAGGGCGCCTCGACGGCGGCCCTGGCCTGGACGGCGGGGAGCTCGCTGGACGACCAGGCGGTGCGGGCGACCGTGGCGCCGGGAGCCAGGCTGCGCTTGCCCTCGGGCGGTTTTGGGCGGCTGCGCATCCGCTCCGGCGCGGAGGCGCGCCTCTGGTAGGCCGCGCAGCGCCGCGACGGGCTTGCGGTTGATCGCCAAGGGGCGGTTTGACAAACGCGGGTTTATGGATATTCTTAGGGGGTCCTCTGGGGACGATCCTCTGCGTGACTGAGCCAGTCGGCCCATCCCTATCCCTGCCCGGGCTCTTGGTCTGCAGATACTGAAAAGGTGCGGAGTGTCCAAGAGACCGCTGCAGGAGTGGTTGCCTGGCGTTCGGGGAAAGCTGATCGTTTCCTGCCAGGCGCTGGAAGGCGAGCCGTTGCATGGCTCCGAGATCATGGCACGCATGGCCCGGGCCGCCGAACTGGGCGGCGCGGTCGCGATTCGCGCCAATTCCCCCGACGATATCCGCGCCATTCGCGCGGCGGTGGCCCTGCCGATCTTTGGCCTCTATAAAGACCGCCTCCCCGGCTTTGACCGCTACATCACTCCTACGGTGGAGCATGCCCGCCAGATCGCCGAGGCCGGCGCTGACGTGATCGCTGTGGACGCGACCGCGCGACCGCATCCCGAGGGGCTGACCCTCGCGGCGTTTATCCGCGAGATTCACCGGGCGACCGGCTGCCCTATCCTGGCCGACATCTCGACCCTGGACGAGGCCCTTGCGGCCGAGGCTGCCGGGGCCGACCTGGTCTCGACCACGCTATCGGGCTATACGCCCTATAGCCCCGCGCTCGAGGGCCCGGACCTGGACCTGGTCGAGGCCGCCGCCTCGCGGCTGGGCGTGCCGCTGCTGGCGGAGGGGCGCTACCACTATCCGGAGCAAGCGGCGGAGGCGCTGCGCCGCGGCGCCTATGCTGTCATCGTTGGCGGAGCCATCACGCGCCCGCTCGAAATCACGGCGCGGTTCGCCGCGGCCATGTCGCGCGCGGGCCGGGCCGCCTGACCGACGGCTGCGATGGATTTGCCATTTATCCGCAAGCCATGTAGCATGTATCCGCAAGTGCGTGGTCGCCCGATTCGGCAGGTGGGGCGCGGAGAGGGGGTGCAAGGTCAAACAAAAGCCTTGTTATCTCGTGATTTTGGACCGAATTTTCTAGGAGGAAAGGAACAAGATGAAGCGTCGTGATTTTCTAAGAGCAGCGGCTATGACGGCCGTGGGCGCGGTGGCGGCGAGCTGCGCGCAGCCCACCCCCATCGTTCTCGAAAAAGAAGTGCCCGTCGAGAAGGTGGTGAAAGAAACCGTCGTCGTTGAAAAAGAGGTCGCCGTCGAAAAGGTCGTCAAGGAGACGGTGGTCGTCCAGAAAGAGGTCGCGGTCGAAAAAGTGGTCACCGCCACCCCGGTTCCGGAAAAGTTCCATGAGGCGCCCGAGCTGGCCGAGCTGGTCAAGGCCGGCAAGCTGCCTCCCGTGGAAGACCGCGTTCCCGTCGAGCCGCTGGTCCTCGAGCCGCCCATCGAGGTCGGCAAGTACGGCGGTTTCTGGCGCCAGTTGCACCTCGGCACCACGGACGCCATGCAGAACTATTACAAGGTGGACGAGTTCGTGGGCAAGTTCCTGCCCGATGGCTCCATCGTCCCCAACGTGGTCAAGGCCTGGGAGTTCAATAGCGACGTCACCCAGATGACCATCTATCTCCGCAAGGGGATGAAGTGGTCCGACGGCATGCCCTTCACCGCCGCCGACGTGATGTTCTGGTGGAACGACGTGGTGATGAACGACGAGCTGACCCCCTCCAAGCCGTCCTGGCTGCGGGTGGCCGGCGAGCTGGCCAACGTCACCAAGGTGGACGACTATGCCTTCTCCATCACCTTCCCCAGCCCCTACGGCTCGGTGGTGGAGCAGATGCCGATCCAGGCTCCCTGGGTCCCCGCGCATTATATGAAGCAGTTCCATGCCACCTATGCCGTCAAGGCCGACCTGGACGCCAAGGTCACCGCGGCGGGCTTCCAGGATTGGAAGCAGCTCTGGGGCGCCAAGACCGCGCGCGCGAACCACGTGGGCCTGCCCACCGTCTTTGGCTGGAACCCCACCAACACGCTGGATCAGCAGATCCAGGTCTGGGAGCGCAACCCCTACTTCTGGAAGGTGGACACCGAGGGCAACCAGCTGCCGTACATGAACGAAATCCGCCGCTTCCTCCTGCCCGACATGGAGGCGCTCCTGCTCAAGTGTATCGCGGGCGATGCGGATTTCGAGAGCCGTCGTGTGGAGGGCGTCAAGAACTATCCCACCGCCATGGCCAACCGCGAGAAGGGCAACTATCGGGTGGTGATGGAGGACAACGCCGGCAGCAACATCGGCACGATGTTCTTCAACTTTGCCCACAAGGACCCGGTGCTGAAAGAGCTCTTTATGAACAAGGACTTTCGGCATGCGATCTCCCTGGGCATCGACCGCGCCGAGGTCAACGATATCGTGCAAAAGGGCGTCTGCCCCATCTCGGCGGCCACCTGCGCCATCGGCGCAGCCTGGTACGACCCGAAGAACGGCACCGAGAACCCGTGGATCAAGTACGATGTGGACGCGGCCAACAAGCTGCTGGACGGGATTGGCCTGGACAAGAAGGATGGCGAAGGCTATCGCCTGCGTTCGGATGGCAAGCGGCTCTCGCTGGTCAACACCGTCTGGAGCACCGACGCGGCGCTCTTCCCCAACGTGGCTTTCTGGGAGATCGTGAAGCCGCAGTTGGCCAAGATCGGCGTCGAGATGGTGCTCGACCCGACCGAGCGCGAGCTCTGGGTCCAGCGCATCCACGCGCTCGACTTTGACGTGGCCGTGTATATCATGGCCATGGGCCACGCCACCCAGACGCCGCTGCAGCAGAAGCAGTTCGCGCCGGTGAGCGAGGCCGGGCAGCACTGGGGTCCCCAGTGGGGCCTCTGGTACGAGACGGCTGGCAAGCAGGGCGAGGAGCCCCCGGCCGAGGTCAAGAAGATGCTGGAGATCTATGACGAGGCCGTGGCCGAGCCGGACACCGCCAAGCGTAACGCCCTGATCAAACAGGCGATGGACATCCATGGCGAGGAGACCTACATGGTCGGCCTGCTGAACGAGTCCCCGCAGGCGCGCTGGATGATCGTCCACAACTGCATCGGCAACGTGGGCGACCGCATCTACGGCTCCAACTCGCTGGCCATGCATTCCTGCTTGATGTTCAAAAAGTGCTAACCGTAAGGTAGGGGCAGGCCGCGCGCCTGTCCTTGCCACCAAAGCCCTGGGGGGGGCGGCACGCCGCCGCGCCCCCAGGGCTTGACTCCGGGCTCTGCGGCATGGAACTGCCGCGGGCAGTCTATGCCGCCGGCGCCGCCTTGGGGACGTTCGGGCGGTGCTGGGCCGCTATCATGTGCATGCGGAGGGGCTATGCTCAAGTTTATCATCAGACGTCTCATTTATATGATCGCCACGTTATTTGTGGTCTCGATCGTGACCTTTATCATCATCCAACTCCCGCCCGGCGATTTCGTCTCCTCCATGATCGCCCACCGGGCCGCGCTGGGCGAGCTGGTTGACCAATCGGAAGTGGATGCGCTGCGCTCCTACTATGGGCTGGGCCAGCCGGCGCATATCCAGTACCTCCGGTGGTTTGGCGCCATCCTGAAAGGCGACCTGGGCTTTTCCATGCAGTGGAACCAGCCCGTCAAGCTGCTGATCAAAGATCGGCTGCCGTGGAGCTTTGGCATCTCGTTGATCTCTCTTGCCTTTGTTTGGGCCATCGGCCTGCCCATTGGCATCTATTCTGCCACGCACCAGTACTCCATTCCCGACTATGTGGCCACCTTCTTTGGCTTTATCGGGTTGGGCGTGCCCAACTTTTTGCTGGCCTTGCTGGCGTTGTGGATCTGGTTTCAGGCCAAGGGCGAGGTCATGGTGGGGCTCTTTTCCGAAAAGTACATGATGGAGCCCTGGAGCGTGGCCAAAGTGGGAGATTTGTTCCGGCATCTCTGGATCCCCGCGCTGATTACGGGCATGTCGGGCACGGCTGGCCTGATCCGCACCATCCGGGCCAACCTGCTGGATGAGGTCCGCAAGCCCTACGTGATGATGGCGCGGGCTAGAGGCGTCGCCGAGCGCAAGCTGCTGGTCAAGTATCCCTTGCGGGTGGCGATGATCCCCGCCGTGAGCACCATCGGCTGGGTGCTGCCGAGCCTGTTCGCCGGCGAGTTGATCACCTCCTTCGTGATGGGTATCCCCACGCTGGCGCCCGTCTTCTTGGGAGCCCTGCTCAACCAGGACATGTTCCTGGCCGGGAGCATCGTGCTCATCCTCAGCACGCTGACCGTGGTCGGCACCCTCGTTTCGGACATCCTGTTGGCCCTCGTTGATCCGCGCATAAAGGAATCGGTGTAACCATGAGCGAGAAGAATAGCGCAAGCTCGATCCCTCAGCCGGAGGAAAAAGCCGCGGAAGATCGTGTCTACGTCGCTTCCCAATGGCAGCTCATGTGGTGGCGCTTCCGCAAGCACAAGGTGGCCATCATCTCGGCGGTGCTGCTTATCCTCATGTACCTGACCATCATTTTCGCCGAGTTCGTGTCGCCCTATGACCCGCGGATTAACCATCGCAAGTTCCTCTATGCCCCGCCGCAAAAGATCCACTTTATCGACCGCGACGGCAAGTTCCACCTGCGGCCCTTCGTCTATGGGTACGAAGGCACGATGGACATGGAGACGCTGCAGATCCGCTATGCGGAGGATCGCGACGTGCTCTATCCCATCTTGCTCTTTGCCCGGGGCGAGCCCTACAAGATGTGGGGGCTCTTTGACAGCGATATCCACCTCTTTGGCGTGCCGGAGGGCGGGACCATCTTTTTGCTGGGCACGGAGCGGCAGGGGCGCGACATGCTCTCGCGGATCATCATCGGCGGGCGGATGTCGCTGTCCATCGGCCTGGTGGGCCTGGCGATCTCGTTCTTCCTGGGCGTCTTCTTGGGCGGCCTATCGGGCTACTTTGGCGGCCTCTTTGACGTGGTCCTGCAGCGCATCATCGAGTTCCTGCGCTCCATCCCCACGCTGCCCCTCTGGATGGCCCTGAGCGCGGCGCTGCCGCCCCGCTGGACGGTGGTGCAGGTCTATTTCGGCATCGTGGTGATCCTCTCGCTGATCGGCTGGACGGGCCTGGCTCGCGTGGTGCGGAGCAAGTTCATGTCGCTGCGCGAGGAGGATTTCGTCATGGCAGCCCGGTTGGTGGGCGCGAGCGAGCTGCGCGTGGTCTTTCGCCACATGGTCCCCTCCTTCACCAGCCACCTCATCGCCAACCTGACCATGTCGATCCCCGGCATGATCCTGGGCGAGACGTCGCTCTCATTCCTGGGCCTGGGCCTGCAGGAGCCCGCCATTAGCTGGGGCGTGTTGCTCAAGGACGCGCAATCGGTTGCTGTGCTGGCCGAGTCGCCCTGGCTGCTGCTCCCCGGCATACCGGTGGTGATCGTGGTGCTGGCCTTTAACTTTTTGGGCGATGGCATCCGCGACGCCGCCGATCCCTACGGTCGGTAGCCCTCGCGTGTTCGTCTCGTATCCGGCAGGCGCCTGGCTCGCGGCCAGGCGCCTGTTTTTGTGCCACGCGGGGCGATAGCCGCGCCGGCACCCTGCTCTCCGAAGGAAGATGAACGCATGAGCAACCTCTCCTTTGTCTGCCGGGCCGATAACGACCTGTATCGGGTTCTCTCCGACCTGGGCGGCGCTTACCCGCGCTATCCCTCGCTGGCCGAGGCCGTGTCGGCGGCCCCGGCGGGGAGCGGCGTGCTGGCGCTGGCCGACGCCTACCCCCGCGCCACGCTGGAGGTGGGTCCGCAGCTTTTGGAGGCGGCCGCCGCCAAGGACCTGCGTCTCTATCTCGAATACCCCGCCGCGCTCCCCGGCGTGGCGCTGGGCGAGCCGCGCCCGGCGGTCTGGGAGCGGGCGGTGGTGGCCGGCGACGGCCTGGCCCCTGCGCTGGCGGCAGGCCGCATCCTGGACTTGCATACCTGCTGGTTCCTGCCGGTGGCGCCGCGGCCCGCCCACCTGGTCCTGGCGCGCGTCGCCGGGTACCACACGGCGGTCTATGGCCTGCCCGCCGAGGCCTATCCGGCGCTCTTTCCGCTGGGCAGCGGCGAGACGCTGATCGCTGCCACCAAGCTCAGCCAGTTCGTCACCGCGCGCTATGGCCCGACCGCCGCCTGGCAGGCGCTTTGGGAGCGGCTGTTGCGCTGGCTGGCCAGTGACGACCCGGTCCCGCCCCTGCGCTGGCAGCCCGCGGTGGGGCTCCGCGCGGCCCGGGATGAGGCCCTGCCTGACACGGTGGAGGCGGAGGCCTTTGCCCGCTCGGTGGCGTGGTTTCGCAGCTATGGCGTCTATAGCATCGACCAGAAAAAGGGCGTCATCGAGGGGTACGAGTCGGCCATCGACGAGCAGGGGCGGCAGATGCAGCGCACCTGGCCGCGCGGCGATTGCATCGGCGAGTCCACCATGCCCTTCATCCTGGATTGGCTGGTCAATCGCAACCCGGCTAGCAAGCGGCTGGCTGGCCAGATGCTGGACTATGTCTGCTTTTCGCCGGATTTCCGCGAGCAGGACCCGGCCAGCCCCACCTATGGGCTGAGCAAGTGGAGCCCGGATACGCCGGTCTTTTATGGGCAGGAGAACGCCAGCATCATCTTGCCGGCGCTGCTGGCCGGGCGGATGCTGGGCGACGACCGCTGGGACGAGCGCATCCTGCAGCTCCTCTTGGCGAACCTGCGCACCACCGGCAAGCTGGGCTTTCGGCGGAACGCGCTCCGTCGCGGCGATTTCCCCGCCGGGCCGGAGGGCTGGCGGCCCCTACAAGAGGCGGGACCCACCATCTATGCGCCGCATTATCAGGCCTCGCTCTGGGCGGCCTACCTCTGGGCCTATGGCCTGACGGGCTATGGCGGCTTTTTCGACGCCGCCAAGCAGGCCATTGGGATGACCATGTCGGCCTACCCCGACCGGTGGATTTGGACCAACGGGCTGACCCAAGAGTTGGCCCGCATGCTCCTGCCGCTGGCCTTCCTCGTCCGGTTGGAGGACACCGCAGAGCATCGCGCCTGGCTGAGGCGCATGGCCGACGACCTGCTGGCCTATATGCAGCCCTGCGGCGCCATCCGCGAGGGGTTGGGCCCGCTGGAGAACGGCAAGTACCCGCCGCCCCGCTCCAACGAGACCTATGGCACCGACGAGTCGTCGCTGCTTCAGGAAGATGGCGATCCGGTGTGCGACCTGCTCTATACGGCCGACTTTGCGCTGATCGGCCTGCACGAGGCGGCGGCCGCCACCGGCGAGGCCCTTTACCGGGAGGCGGAGGATCGCTTGATGCAGTTCCTCTGCCGCATCCAGGTGCGATCGAGCGCCCACCCCTACCTGGACGGGGCCTGGCTGCGCGGCTTTGATTACGAGCTGTGGGAGTATTGGGCCAGCTCGTCGGATCAGGGCTGGGGGGCTTGGTGCGTCGAATCGGGCTGGACCAACGCCTGGATCGCGGCGGTGTTGGGCCTGCGCCTGGCCGGCCAATCGCTCTGGGATCTGAGCACCGCCTCGCGGCTGCGGGCGCTCCTGCCCAAGTGGCTCGCCGAGATGGGGCTCGCTTAGCCGGTGGCCGCTCTCTCGTGCTGCTTCATTTGTTGCGGCCGCGGCCAAAGCATGTTATAATGTGCCCGTTGGGTTCCGGCATGGCCGCAATGGCGCGCAGGCTTGCGTGACCCGAGCTCGCGCCTTCGATTGGGGAGCCACTCATCTCCCCACCCAAGAAAGACAGCCACCGTATGCTTCGAGCGGAGAGACAGGGCAGTCACTGGCGGCTTGCGCGTTCTTCCGACGTGGGCCCGCGACCATCGGCGGGCCAGGTGACACTGCCTCTGGGCGTCTTGGGCGCCGGATCCAACCCCACCAAGCAACCTCGTTCGTTGGCTGTTGCCGCCCATTCGGGCTTGTTTCCATTGCATGTGCGCCAAGCTGTCGCTGCGGCGGTCGTGCTGCGCGCTGCATAGACCCACCGAGCAGGGGCGTCGCCGACGGGCGCCCTTGCGGGCAAGGAGGCAGAGATGGAGCGATTTACCGCCAAGACGGTGGACCAATTCCTGGACGCGCTGGCCTCCAGTGAGCCGGTGCCCGGCGGGGGCAGCGGGGCGGCCCTGGCCGGCGCCCTGGCGGCCGGGCTGCTGAGCATGGTCTGCAACCTCACCATCGGCAAGAAGGGCTACGAGGGGGTGCAGGCCGACCTGGAGGCCATCCTGGCCCGCTCGGAGGCCATCCGCCGCGAGCTCCCCGACCTCTTGCAGGCCGACACGCAGGTCTATGGCGCGGTGATGGAGGCCTATCGCCTGCCCCGCAAGTCGCCGGAGGAAAAGGCCGCGCGGGAGGCCGCCATGCAGGCGGCGCTCAAGGAGGCGGCCCAGGTCCCCCTGACCATCGCGGCGCGTTGCGCCGAGATCGTGACCCTCTGCCTGCCCGCGGCCCAAAAGGGCAACAAGTGGGCGGTCAGCGATGCCGGGGTGGCCGTGGCCCTGGCGGAGGCCGCCATGCGCGGCGCGCTGCTCAACGTCTATATCAACCTGAGCAGCATCCAGGATGAGGCCTTTGCCGCCCAACTGCGCGCGCGGATCGCCGAGATCACCGAGGGCAAGGCCGCGCTGCAAGCCAAAGTCTCCGAGATCGTGATGAAAGCCATCCAAGGCTAGACAAGGAGGCACGATGACCGCACAGCTTCTCGACGGACGGGCGCTCTCCAGCGCCATGCGCAAAGAGCTCGATGCCGAGATCGCGGCGATCAAGGCCGAGTTGGGCGTGACCCCCAAGATCGCCGTGGTGCGCGCGGGGGAGGACCCCGCCTCGGTGAGCTATGCCAACGCCATCCAGCGCACCTGCGAGCTGCGCAAGCTGGCGTTCGAGATGCACGCCCTGCCCGAGGAGGTGGGCGAGGCGGAACTGCTGTCCCGCGTCGTGCGGCTCAACGAGGACCCCGGCGTGCACGGGATTATGATCCAGGAGCCGCTGCCCAAGGGCATCCGCGCCGAGGTGATCACCGACGCCCTTTCCCCGGCCAAGGACATCGATGGCGTGCACCCGGCCAACACAGGCCGGCTGGCCCAGGCCGAGCCGGTGGGGCGGTCAGCCGGGGTTTCCGACTTTTTCGTGCCGGCGACGCCCGCGGGCGGCCTGGAGTTGCTCAAGCGCCATGGCGTGGCGCTGAACGGCAAGCTGGCCGTCATCGTGGGCCGCTCGCGCATCGTGGGCAAGCCCATGGCGATGTTGCTCTTGCGCGAGAACGCCACCGTGATCCTGTGCCACTCGCGCACCGCCGACCTGCCGGCCATCTGCCGCCAGGCCGATATCCTCTGCGCGGCGGTGGGCCGGGCCAAGATGATCACCGCCGATTGGGTCAAGCCCGGGGCGGTGGTGGTCGATTTCGGCGTCAATTTCCAGAACGAGGTCATGGTGGGCGACGTGGATTTCGAGGGCGTGCAAGAGGTGGCGAGCATGATCACGCCGGTGCCCGGCGGGACCGGCCCCATGACCAACGTCATGCTGCTGAAGAACCTCTTGGAGGCGGCGAGGCGGCAGGGCCAGAAATAAGCGGGCCCGCGCTGACTTGACGCGGCGGCCCGAATCAGTGTATGATGCGCGCTAGTGTATCGGCGCTTCCGAGCGCAACCGGTTGTAGCGAACGGGCATGAACATGAGGAGAGGAAAAGGAGGAAGCATGTTAGTCGAGCTCAAGAACCCCGTCCCCACCGACATCGAAATTGCCCAGGCAGCCAGGACGAGACCCATCCTGGAGGTGGCTCAGAGCGTGGGCCTTGCCGAGGATGATTTGGATCTCTATGGCAAGTACAAGGCCAAGGTGCACCTGGATGTGCTCGAAAAGCTCAAGGGGCGCCCCAACGGCAAGTACATCGACGTCACCGCCATCACCCCCACGCCGCTGGGCGAGGGTAAGACGACCAACACCGTGGGCCTCAGCCAGGGGCTCGGCTACATCGGCAAGAGCGTGTTCACCTGCATCCGCCAGCCGTCCATGGGCCCCACGTTTGGCATCAAGGGCGGCGCGGCCGGCGGCGGCTATGCCCAGATCGTCCCCATGGAGGATTTCAACCTCCACCTCACCGGCGATATCCACGCCGTGAGCGTATCGCACAACCTGCTGGCGGCAGCCATCGACGCCCGCATCCTGCACGAGGACAGCATGTCCGACAAGGGCCTGGAAAAAATGGGCCTGCGCCGCCTGGATATCGACCCCTACGGCATCATGTGGAACCGCATCATGGATGTCTCTGACCGGGCCATCCGCAAGATCATCATCGGCTTGGGCGACAAGACGGACGGGCGGCCCCGCGAGACGGGCTTTGATATCGCCGTGGCCTCGGAAATCATGGCCATTCTGGCCCTGACCACGGGCCTCAAGGACCTGCGCGAGCGGTTGGGGCGGATCGTGTGGGGCACCGACAAGAAGGGCAAGCCCCTCACCGCCGAGGACCTGAACGTGGCGGGCGCGCTGGCGGTGCTGATGAAGGACGCCATCATGCCCAACCTGATGCAGACCTTGATCGGCTCGCCGGCCTTTGTGCACGCGGGGCCGTTCGCCAATATCGCCCACGGCAACAGCTCCATCCTGGCCGACCAGGTGGCGCTCAAGCTGGCCGATTACGTGGTCACCGAGTCGGGCTTTGGCGCCGATGTCGGCATGGAAAAGTTCTTTGACATCAAGTGCCGCTACTCCGGCCTGATCCCCAACTGCGTCGTGCTGGTTGCCACGGTGCGGGCGCTCAAGATGCACGGCGGCGGCCCCAAGGTGGTCGCGGGCAAGCCGCTGGATTCCGCCTACACCAAGGAAAACCTCGAGCTGCTCAGGGCGGGCCTTCCCAACTTGGTCCAGCACATCGAGAACGCCAAGCTCTTTGGCATCCCGGTGGTGGTGGCGGTCAATAGCTTCAAGACGGACTCCAGGGCCGAGCTGGAGCTGGTCCGCGAGGCGGCCATCAAGGCGGGGGCCGAGGACTCGGTGATCAGCGAGGTGTGGGCCAAGGGCGCCGAGGGCGGCGCGGCGCTGGCCAAGGCGGTGGTGGCGGCCTGCGAAAAGCCCAGCAACTTCAAGTTCCTCTATCCCGACGACATGTCCATCAAGGACAAGATCGAAACCATCGCCACCAAGATCTATCGCGCCGACGGCGTGGACTTTCAGCCCGAGGCCGAAAGAAAGATCAAGATGTTCACAGAGATGGGCTTTAGCAAGCTCCCGATCTGCATGGCCAAGACCCACCTCTCCTTCACGCACGATCCGGCGATCAAGGGCGCGCCGCGCGGCTTTGTGATGCCGATTCGCGACATCCGCGCCTCGGTGGGCGCGGGCTTCCTGTATCCTCTGTGCGGCGAGATGCGCACCATGCCTGGCCTGCCGAGCCGTCCGGTGTTCTTTGACATCGATATCGACACCGAGACGGGCAAGATCATCGGGCTGTCCTAACCGAGCATCCGCATCATGGCTGAGCAAGGTGGGGAGAACGCGCCGGGAGAGGCGCTCTCCCCACCTTTGCGCGTATCAGAACTCATCTGAGCCATACTAGTCAAGCGGCCTGGGAGGCTGTGTGCTCAACTGGATGATCGTTCACCTGGCGAGGGCCTATCTGGTCATGGTCATCCTGGCCCAGATCGGCGCCTTGCAGATCGTGGCCGCTCGCCGTGGTTGGCTGGGGCTGTCCATCGTCAACTATCGGCGGCGGCCGGTGGTGGGCTATATCCTGGGCGCGGCCATGATCCTGGGCGCGTACATCTGGTTTTTCGCCAGCCACCCCGAAATCTGGACGCCGGGCCCGGCGGGCGCGGAGCTGACCACGCTCTTTACGGTGGGCAGCGCGATCAGCTTGCTGGCGACGTTGCTGCTGGCCGAGGGCAGGCGGCTCCTGGTCGGGCTTCTCCGCCGTCGCCGGGGCCTCCGCTCGGGGGATGCGCAGCTTGCCGCCATCCCCTTTCACTTGAAGCGGGCCAGCCGAGATGCCGAGAGCCTGTCCACCGTGACCTTTGGCGATTTCTCCGGCGCGCTCCTGGCGCCGGAACGCAGCGAGGAACCGCGCCCGGCGGTGGTGCTGGTTCCGGGCCTCTATGCCACCGGCGAGGCCGTGCAGTGGGTGGTGGAGGGGCTGCAAGACCTGGGCTTTTGGGTGCTGGTCGCCCACCTGCGCCGGCGCGACCTGACCTATCCTGAGGTCTTGGCCGTGCTGCCCACCGCCGTCTCGTTCCTGGCTGGCCGGCCGCAGGTGGATCCGCAGCGCATCGGCGCCGTGGGGTTCGGCATCGGCGCCAATATCGTCCTGCGCTCCGCCAGCACCGACCCCCGGGTGAAGGCGCTGGCGGCCATCGGCCCGCTGGTTAGCCAGGAGAGCGTGGCGCCCGGGCTGAACCTGCTGCACGAGATGACCTACCTGCAGGTGCTGCGGTGGGCCACCTTTCGGGCGCGCGGCGAGCTGGTGGCTCAGCTTGCCGCTCTCGAGTATGCTCGCAAGCTCAAAAACACGCCCGCGCTCCTGATTTGGGGCGAGCGAGACCGACTGGTGAGCCAGGCGGACCTATCGGCCGTGCAGGCCGCGGCCGAGCGCGGCATCGAGGTGCGCCGGATCGAGGGCGAGACCCATTTCGGCCTATACCGCGGGCGCGCCGCGGTCGCGCTGACCACCAAATGGTTCAGGGAGAGGTTGCTCAATGGCGGCTGATCTGGAGCTCTTTCGCGCCATCAATGGCCTTGCCGGGCAGTGGCCGCTGTTGGATGCCCTGATGCGGTTGGTAGTCAACGATTATTTCGTCCCCACCACCATGTCGCTGGTCCTGCTGGCGTTGTGGTTCATCGGCGGCACGCCGGAGGATCGCGAAGCCAAGCAGCGCGCTGTGATCTATGCGGTTTTCACCCTGCTTTTGGCCAACCTCGTGGTCAAGCTGTGCAATCTCGTCTACTATCGCCCCCGCCCTTTCGAGTCCCATGAGGTGAACCTGCTCTTTTATCGCCCCTGGGACTCGTCCTTCCCCAGCAACCCGGCGGCGGTCGGCTTTTCCTTCGCCAGCGCCATCTGGCTGCGCCAGCGCCGATGTGGTTGGGCGCTGGGCCTCTTGGCGGCGCTCTTTGGCTTTTCGCGCATCTATTGCGGCGTCCAGTATCCCGTCGATGTGCTGGCCGGCGCCTTGATCGGCATGGCGGCGGGCTGGGCCACCCATGCGGGCCGCCGCTGGCTGGACCACCTGGGGAACGCGGCCATCGCCTTGGGCCGCCGGCATTACCTGGCCTGAGCCGCGCCGTCCGCGGCGTTTGTGCGCCACGGGTGACGGGGGTAAAATGGGGGCAGGTCATTCCCACCAGAGGCCGCGATGGATGTGGTAGAGCAGGTCGCCAGGACCATAGAGCGCTACGATCTGGTCTCCCCCGGCAGCGCCGTGGTGATTGGGTTCTCCGGGGGGCCGGATTCGCTCTGCCTGTTGCATGCCCTGTGCCAGCTCCGCGAACGTTACGGCCTCGCCCTGCAAGCGGCCCACCTGCACCATGGCATTCGCGGCGCCGAGGCCGACGCCGACGCCGAGTTTGCCCAGCGCATGGCCGCCGAGTTGGGCGTGCCCATCGCCATCGGCCGCCGGGACGTGCCCAAGCTGGCGGCGCGCTGGAAGCTCTCCCTCGAGGAGGCGGCGCGCCGCGCGCGGTATGGCTATTTGGTCGGCGTGGCGCTGCGGGCCGGGGCCGGGCACATCGCCGTGGGCCACAACGCCGACGACCAGGCCGAGACGGTGCTGATGCATTGGTTGCGAGGGGCGGGGCTGGCTGGGCTGCGCGGCATGCTGCCGCTGACGTGGCTGCGGGACCTGCGGCTGGAGCCGGAGGACGAGGGCGCGCAGGGCGCGGGCGCGCTAGGCGCGGGCCAGCGCCCGCTTGCGCTCATCCGCCCGTTGCTGGAGGTGCCCCGCGCCGAGATCGAGGCCTATTGCCAGCGGCAGGGTCTGGCGCCGCGGTTCGACCGCTCCAATCTGGACACGACCTATTTCCGCAACCGCCTGCGCCACGAGCTGTTGCCTGCTCTGGAGGGCTACAACCCCAATATCCGCGCGGTGCTCCGCCGGTCGGCGCGGGTGATCGCCGACGATTACGCCTTGTTGCGCCAGCTCGGCAGCGAGGCGTGGCGACAGGTGGTGCTGGCCGAATCGGCCCAGGCCATCGCGTTCGACCTAGCGGCGTGGCGGGCCTTGCCCATCGGCCTGCAGCGCGCCACCGTGCGGGAGGCCATCCATCGCCTGCGCCGCTCGCTGCGCAATATCAACTGGGTGCATGTGGAGAACGCCATCGAGCTGGCGCGGAATAAAGGCACGGGCTCTGAGGCCACTTTGCCCCAGGGGCTGGCGCTGCGCCTCGGCTATGATCGGCTGTGGGTGGCCGAGGAGGGATACGCGGAGCCGTCGGAGGATGCGCCCGCCCTTGGGGTGGAGCGCCTGCCGGTGCGGCTGCCGGGCGTCACGCCACTGCCGGGCACCCGCTGGGCGCTGGCGGTCGAGGTCGTGGCGCGCGCGGAGTTGCCCGCGGGGTGGGAGCGCAACGCCGACCCCTGGCGGGCCTATCTCGACGCCGACGTCGCCGGGGCCGAGCTGGCGCTGCGGACCCGGCAGCCAGGGGACCGTTTTCAGCCGCTGGGGCTGGGCGGCCACGAAAAGCCCTTGCGCGAGTGGTTGATCAACGCCAAGGTGCCGGCGGCGGATCGCGATCGGCTGCCCATCCTGGCCGCTCCCGCGCACATCCTGTGGGTCGGCGGCGGGCAGATCGACGAGCGCGCCAAGATCGGCCCGGCCACGCGGCGTGTCTTGTGCGTCCAATTTCGACGGATCGAGGAGACGGGGGCATCGTGAAGCCGACGGGAACGATCTGGCTCAAGCGGGGCAAGGAAAAGCCGGTGCATAACCGGCATCCCTGGGTGTTTTCCGGCGCGATCAGCCGCGTGGACGGCAAGCCCGCCGATGGCGACATCGTGGACGTGGTGGACGAGCGCGGGGGCTTTTTGGCGCGGGGGTACTTTAACCGGCGCTCCCAGATCACCGTGCGGCTGATGACCTGGGATGCCGCGGAGGAAGTGGACGCGGCCTTGCTGGCGGTCCGCCTGCGCGCCTGCGCCCTGCGTCGGAAGACGCTCAATCTCCCCTCCGACGCCTATCGCCTGGCGCATGGCGAGTCGGATCTGCTGCCCGGCCTTATCGTGGATCGCTACGCCGACTATTTCGTGGTGCAATGCCTTACCGCGGGCATGGAGCGGTGGAAGGGCGACATCGCCAGCATCCTCTCCCAGTTCGCCCCTTGCCGCGGCGTCTATGAGCGCAGCGACGTGGACGCGCGGGAAAAGGACGGCCTGCCCCCGGCGGCGGGCCCCCTGTGGGGCGACCCTCCGCCGGACGCGGTCGAGATCACCGAGGCGGGCTATCGCTTCGCCGTGGACCTCAAGTCGGGCCAAAAGACGGGCTTTTACCTGGACCAGCGGGACAACCGCCGCCACGTGGCGGGATATTGCCAGGGGCGCGAGGTGCTGAACTGCTTTGCCTATACGGGAGCCTTTGGCGTCTATGCCGCCGGCGCCGGGGCGCAGAGCGTGACCAACGTGGATACCTCCGCGGACGCCCTGGCGGCCGCGCGACACAACCTGGAGCTGAACGGGCTGGCGGGTCGCCCTGCGGAGCAGGTGGTGGCCGATGTCTTTGCCCAGCTTCGCCAGTACCGGGAGCAGGGCCGCCGCTTCGACCTGATCGTCCTGGACCCGCCCAAGTTCGCCTATAACCAGGCCCAGGTGCAACACGCCTGCCGCGGGTACAAGGATATCAACTGGCTGGCCATGCAGCTTTTGCGCCCCAATGGCATCCTGGCCACCTTTTCCTGCTCGGGGCTGGTGAGCCCGGACCTGTTCCAAAAGGTGGTGTTCGGGGCGAGCATCGACGCCGGCCGGGACGCGCAGATCCTCACCAAGCTCACCCAGGCGGCGGACCATCCGATTTTGCTCTCCTTCCCGGAGGGCGAGTACCTCAAGGGGTTGATCTGCCAGGTGTTCTGAGTGGCCAGAGTTGTCGGTAGCTCTAGAATCGCTCTATCTCGCGGAGAGGTGGAAGACCATGGACGCGATCGCCAAGGTGTTGGTTTCCGAACAAGAGATTGCCCAGCGGGTGCGCGAGCTGGGACAGCAGATCTCGCGCGACTATGAAGGGCAGGACTTGCTTTTGACCTGCATCCTCAAGGGCGGGGTTGCTTTTCTGGTGGACCTCATGCGCGAGGTGACCATCCCCCACGAGATCGATTTCATCGCCATCTCGAGCTATGGGCAGAGCACCGAGTCCAGTGGCGTGGTGCGCATCCTCAAGGACTTGGACCGGCCCATCGAGGGACGGCACGTGCTGATCGTGGAGGACATCGTGGACACCGGGCGCACGCTGAGCTATATCATCTCGAACCTGCGCACGCGCAACCCCGCCAGCGTCCGCATCTGCACCCTGCTCAGCAAGCCCGCCCGCCGCGAGATCGATATCCCGGTGGACTATATCGGCTTCGAGGTGCCCAACGAGTTCGTGGTGGGCTATGGCCTGGACTATGCCGAGCGCTACCGCAACCTGCGCTTCGTCGGCGTGCTGCACGAGAGCGTCTACAAGACCAAGCGGGGCTAAGCGCGCTCATCACCGGCTGGAAACAACAAGCGCCCCGTCGCACGCGACGGGGCGCTTTGTGATCTGCGGGAGGCGTTGGCCTAGCGTTTGGCCAGCGCGCCGGCGATGCGATCCAGCGCCTTTTCCAGGTTATCGACCGAGTTGGCGTAAGAGAGGCGGATATACCCCTCGCCATAGGCGCCGAAGGAGGTGCCCGCCAGGGTGGCGACGCCCGCCTCGTTGAGCAGGAACTGCTCCATCTGCTTGCTTTTCATGCCCGTGGCCGAGATGTTGGGAAAGACGTAGAAGGCGCCCTCCGGCTTGTGGCAGCGGATGCCGGGGATCTGGTTCAGCCCGGCGACGATGACGTCGCGGCGCTGCTTGAAGGCGGCGACCATCTTGGCGGCCTCGTCCTGCGGCCCCTTGAGCGCCTCGATGCCGGCGAACTGGGTGGCTGCCGCCGTGCACGAGTTCGAGTTGGTCATCAGCCGCGTGATGTGCCCGGCCAGCTCGGCGGGCATCACGCCGTAGCCCAGCCGCCAGCCGGTCATGGCGTAGGTCTTGGAGAAACCGTTGAGGATGATGGTCCGCTCCGAGGTGGACATGCCCGGCAGGGAGGCGATGCTGGCGAACTCGCCCTCGTAAAGCATCCGGTCATAGATCTCGTCGGACATCACGGGGATATCGTACTTGGTGGCGACCTCGGCGATCCCCGCCAGGTCCTCGCGGGTCAGCACGCCGCCGGTGGGGTTCTGCGGCGAGTTGATGATGATGAGCCGCGTCCGGTCGCTGACCTTTTCCCGCAGCTCGTCCAGGTCGAAGCGAAAGCCGCGCTCCTCGAGCAGCCGCACGGGGACGGGCTTGGCGCCCACAAAGTTGATCATGGATTCATAGATCGGAAATCCCGGGTTGGGATAGATCACTTCCGTGCCCGGCTCGGCCAGCGCCAGGATGAGGTAAAACATGATCGGCTTGCCGCCGGGGGTGACCACCACCTGGTTGGGCTCCACCTGGATGCCGCGGGTGCGGGACATCTCGGCGGCGATGGCCTCGCGCAAGGGCGGGATGCCCGCCGAGGGGGTGTAGTGGGTCTGGCCGGAACGCAGCGCCTGGCAGGCCGCGTCGACGATATTCGCCGGCGTATCGAAATCCGGCTCGCCGATCTCCAGGTGGACGATGTCGCGCCCTTGGGCCTCCAAAGCTCGCGCCGCGAGCAGGACCTCAAAAGCGGTCTCGGTGCCTAACCGGCTCATCCGTTGCGCAAGTTTCATGCCATAGCCTCCTCGTTCGCGTGGTGATTGGCTATTGTAGCACCGAGTCGCCAAAAGGGCAATCAGACGTACCGGTAGGCCATGAGCAGTTGCCCGGCGGCCCGCTCCCAGGTGAAGCGGCGCGCCTGCTCATAGCCCCGGCTGATCAAGGTGCGGCGCAGGGGCGTGTCCTGCAGGGCCTGGCCGAGGGCCTGGGCCAGCGCCTCGGTGTCCTCCGGCGAGACCATCAGCCCGGCCTCGCCCACCACCTCGGGCAGCGAGGAGGCGTTGGAGGCCACCACCGGCGTGCCACAGGCCATGGCTTCCAGGATGGGGATGCCAAAGCCCTCATAGAACGAGGGGAAGGCAAAGACGTCGGCCAGGGTATACAGGGCGGGGAGGTCCTCGTCGGCCACAAAGCCCAGGAAGCGCACCTGCTGCTCCAGCCCCAGCTCGGCGACGCGGTCAAAAATGCCTTGGTAGAGCCAGCCTTTGCGCCCGCCGATGACCAGCTCGTGCGGGATGGCCTGCCGCGCGCGCAATATGCCATAGGCGGAGATCAGCCCGGCCAGGTTCTTGCGCGGCTCCAGCGTGCCCAGGCCCAGGATGAAGGGATGGCTCAGCCCGTAGCGCTGGCGGACCTGCTCCAGCCGCGCCTCGTCCGTCACGCGCTGGAAGCGGCTCTCCGTCCCGCCCAGGATCACCATCACCCGCTCCGAGGGGATGCCCAGCAGGGCGACAATGTCCTTCTTGGTGTGCTGCGAATCGGCCAGCACCAGGTCGGCCCGCCGCACCGAGCGCGGCACCACCTGTTGCAGATAGCGTTGCAGGCTCGGCTCGGCGTATTGCGGCGTGCGCAAAAAAGAGAGGTCGTGGACCTGCAGCAGCGTTCGGGCGCGGCGGACCGGGGGCAAGGTGAAATCGGTGGAATGGTAGAGATCCAGCGGCCCGGTCAGGGCCTCCACGTACAGCGGCAGCCGCAGCCGGTGCCAGATCCGGTTCAGCCAGCGCTCCGAGATGGGCAGTGGGCGCAGGGTGAAATTGGGGTGCGCGGCAAAGCGCTCTTGCGCCCGGCGCAGCGCCTCGGCGCTGGGCCGGCCGGCCACCAGCAGCACGTACTGGTTCTCGCGATCCTGCGCCGCCAGCGCGCCCACCAACTCGCGGCAATAGCGCCCGATCCCCGCGCTCTGCTGCACGGCGGCGGTGTAATCTAGTCCGATGCGCATGCTGGCCCTCCTGGCGCAGCGGATAGCGCCGTGCTTTGCGGGCCCAGGCGGGTCAGGGCGTGCAGCGCGCCGAGGACGAAGGCGAGTTGCAGGTACATCCCCTGCACAAAGAGGTTGTCAAAGGCGTTGTGAACGGTCAAGTGGGCCAGCATCCCCAGGGCGGCCAGGGCGAGCCCCCGCGCATAGCCGCGGCAGCGGCGCAGCGCCCGGATGGCCTGGGCCAAGGCGGCGAGCCAAAAGATCGCAAAGGCTGCCAGCCCCACCAGCCCCGTCTCGGCCAGGATGTTGAGGTAATAGTTGTGGGCGTGGCCCAGCGGGTCCTGCCAGCGGGGCAGGGCATACGCCGGATAGGCCACCGCATAGTTGCCGATCCCCACGCCGCGCCAGGGGTGCGCGGCGAACATCTCCCAGGCGGCTTGCCAGTGGGCCATGCGCTCCACCAGGGCCCAGTTGGCGTCGTCCACCTCCACCGCCCGGATGTCCAACCCGGCGGCGTAGGGGAGCGTGTCCGTCACCCGCTGCACGAGCGCCGGCGGCAACAGCGCCAGCCCGCCCATCGCCGCGAAAATCACCAGCGCCGCGGCCACGGCGGCGGCTGCGGCCAGCGTCCGCCGGCTGAGCGCCACGGCCATCGCGGCCACCGCCACGGCGAAGCCCAGCCAGCCGCCGCGCGACCAACTGGCGGCCAGGGCCAAGGCCATCAGCGCCAGGCTCCCCAGCGCCACCCAGGAGACCAGCCGGCGCAACCCGTGGCGCTGGCGCCAGCCCTCCCACAGGCCGCGCCCCTCCACCGCCAGCAGGCCGCAGGCCAGGGGGAGCTGCAGGCCCAGATAGCCGGCATAGGGGTTGGGCTGCTGGAAGGTGCCATAGGCGCGCATGAACCGGCCCATCAGCAGGAAACCCTCCGGCCCGACGCGAAACACGAACTGGTACAAGCCCAAGAGCGCCTCCGCCGACCCGGCCAGCAGCAGGCAGAGGACCAGCCCCAACGCCGCCTTGGGCCTGATCCCGTTGGCGATGAGGACATAGAGCGCCAGCACCTCGACCCACTTGGCCAACTCGATCAGGCTTTGGGTCAGCGAGGCGGCGATGGTGAGGGAGAAGGCCATCGCGCCCAAGAGGATCAGCAGGGGAATGGTCAAGGGCGGCCAATGCAGGCGGATCTCGCGGCGGGCGATCTGGCGCGCCAGCCAGCAAGCGATGATAGCGGCGGTCAGCGCCTCCACGGCGCCGATGGTCAAGCCGCCCAGGCTGACGCCGCGCAGCACGCCAAAGGGGATGGCGAACACGAGCGCATAGAGCCCCCACAGCGGATGGACCAGCAGGGTCAACAGGCCGATGCCGCCCGCCACCGCCGCGACAGCGAGCTGGAGCGGCAGCCAGGCGATGGCCGCGCCCAATAGGAGCAAACCGAGCGCCCCGGCCAGCGCCGTCAGCCGCTCGCCGGATAGGCTCCGCGCCGCTTGCTCAGGCCAGGTTGTGGCTCGGGTTCCCGTGTTCATCCCGTCTGTGCTCGATGTCGTGGCGCGCCCCTATTTGGCCTCGTTCATGCGCTGCTGGAAATAGGCGATGGTCTGCCGCAGGCCCTCTTCCAGCCCCACCTTGGGCTCCCAATTCAGCACCCGCCGGGCCTTGGTGATGTCCGGCTGGCGCAGCTTGGGGTCGTTGGGGGGCAGCGGCTCGTGGATGATCCCGGCCTGGTTGCCGGTCATCTCGTTGATTCGCTGGGCGAACTCCAATATGGTGATCTCGGTGGGGTTGCCGATGTTCACCGGCAGCCGCTCGTCGGACATGAGCAGGCGATAGATGCCCTCGACCAGGTCGGAATAGTAGCAAAAGCTGCGCGTCTGCGACCCCTCGCCATAGACGGTGAGCGGCTCGCCGCGAAGGGCCTGTCCCACAAAGTTGGGCACCACGCGCCCATCTTCCAGCCGCATGCGCGGGCCGTAGGTGTTAAAGATGCGCACGATGCGCGTCTCCAGGCCATGCTGCCGGTGATAGGCCATGGTCATGGCCTCGGCGAAGCGCTTGGCCTCGTCGTAGCAGCTGCGCCCGCCGATGGGGTTGACGTTGCCCCAATAGTCTTCCCGCTGCGGGTGGACCAGAGGGTCGCCATAGACCTCGGAGGTGGAGGCCAGCAAAAAGCGCGCGCCCTTTTCCCGGCAGAGCCCCAGCGCCTTGTGGGTGCCCAGCGCGCCAACTTTGAGGATCTTGATGGGGAACTTGTCGAAATCGATGGGGCTGGCGGGGGAGGCAAAGTGCAACACGGCGTCGATGGGCCCGGAGACATAGATGTACTCGGTCACATCTTGCTTGATAAAGTGGAAATTGTCGTTGCCCGCCAGGTGCTCGATGTTGCGGGTGCTGCCGGTGATCAGGTTGTCCATGGCGATGACCTGATGCCCCTTGTTCAGGAAATAGTCGCACAGGTGCGACCCCAGAAAGCCCGCCCCGCCGGTAATCAAGACCCTCATCGTTGTTCCTCCTCACGCCAGGTTAGCCTTTGCGCCCACCCCAAGGTCAGCGCGAATATAAACGCCAGCTCGACCACAAAGTAGGAATTGTCCACCAGCCCGTGGGCCAGCATGCCCACCACGCTGGCCATGAACCCCAGCAGCAGGGCCCGCGCATCGCCATCAGGCAGCGCGCGGAGCGCCCGCCAGCCCTTGCGAAAGTAGGCGACCAGGAACCAAGCCAGCGCCGCCAGCCCGCCCACACCCAGGCGCGTCCAAAAGTCCAGGACGATATTATGGGGATGGGAGAGGTTCGGCTCCGCGGCGGCCTCGGCCAGGATGTACGATGGATAATAATACAAAAAGTTGTCCAGGCCAACTCCGGTGAGCGGGTGGTCGCGGATCATGGCCAGGGCCGATCTCCACAGGCTGACGCGAAAGAGCGACGTCCCGGCGCGGAGGTCGAACAGGGAGGCGATGCGCGCCGTCCCCGCCACGGGCACCAGCAGGGCCACGCCGACGACGATGGCCGCCAGCATCCCGGCCAGGGCCCTTCGCCCGCGCATGGCGCCGAGGAAGAGCATGGCCGCGGGCAGGCCCAGCAGCCAGGCCCCCCGCGAGAAGGTCAGGAACAGGCAAGGGACCATCAGCGCCGCGCCAACGCCGTAGGCCCGGCGCCGCCAGCCGGTGCGGCCCCACAGCGCCACCGCCGCCGCCAGCGGGATGATCCGCCCCAGCACCAGGCTCAGGTTGTTGGGGGAGGCATAGACCGCGCGGATGCGCCGGACGCCCTCGGCCACGATGGTATCCCCGCCAAAGGCGTACTGCGCCAGCCCGTATACCGCCAGGACCGCGCCGCTGAGCACCAATGCGTCGGCCAGGCCGACCAAGAAGGCGTGCGGGCGCGCCGTGGCCCAGCGGGAGCGCCCGGGCGCGCGGACCACCAGCCAGTAAAAGAGCGCCGATTCCAGCACGACCACGCGGAACTCGCGCAGGCTGACCGAGCGGTTCTGCGAGACAAAGAGCGAGGCAAAGGCCACCAGCAAGAAAAAGAGCCAGGCCCCGTCCAGCCCCCGCCAATCGAAGCGCAGCCCGCCTAGCAGGGATTTGAGGCTGGCCTGGCCTGCTCGGCGGCGCGCCAGCCAGCGGCTCAGTCCCGGCAACGCCCAGGCAGCGAGGGCCAACAGGGTCAGCGACTCGACCAGCGAAAAGCCCCTGGCGCCGAGGGGGCGATGGTACAGCGCGAAGGGGATGCATGCTGTGGCGCAGAGCAGCGGCCACTCCAGCCGCAGCAGGCCGATGAACAGCAGCGCCCACAGGGCCAGCAGGGCCAGCGGCTGCCAGGGGCTGAGGGCATAGAGCCCCACCAGCAGCGCGGTCAGGGCGAACTGCTGCGCGTCCGAGAGGCGCAAAAAGGCTTGCTGCCCGGCGCCCCACCACGTCGCCCAAGGCAAGCGGCGCAGGTGGACGAGGCCGCGCCAGGTCACCACCGCCAGCCCCGCGCCCAAGAGGGCCAGCGCCGCCAACAGCCGCCCGCGCGGCGGCTGATAGGGGAGCGGGGAGCTTGCCGGCGAGGCGAGCCAGGCCGCCAGCCGCTGGCGCAGGAGGGTTGGCTGGCCTTGTCGATCCACCAGCGCCAAGCCCCAGACGGGGTCGTCCGCCGCGGCGGCGGGTTGGTAACCCGGCAGGCAGAGGATCTGAGCCCAGGGCCATTCCGCCCGCGCCCGGCCCAGCGCGCGCAGGGTTCGGTCCGCCTGCTTATCCGGCGCGTCGGCGCCCCAGGGCGAGGGCTGCCCCGACCAGTTCTCCGGCAGGGCGTTCCAACCCATCTCCATGACCCAGACGGGCTTGTCCTGGTCGCCATTCCGGGCCATGACCTCGCGCAGCAGGATCAGCCGCGCGTAATTGAGCACTTGGGGATCGACGCGGCGGTCCTCCGGGCCCGACCAAAAGCCGTAGGCCTTGGCGCCCACCGCGTCCAGGTGCGCGCCTGCCCCCGCCTCGTACATCCCCTCCAGGTAGGCGACCTCCGAAAGGTTCTTCCCGCCGGGCTCGGTGGTGGGAGCCAGCGCCGCGGAGAGGACCACCGCCCCCGGCGCGGCGGCCTTGATGGCGGCATGGGCCGCGCTCAGCAGCTCGGCATAGGCGGCGGGATCGACGTCGCGGTCGCCCCAATGCGGGCGGATGTTGGGCTGGTCCCAGACCTGATAGGCGGCGATGCCATCGCCGTAGCGGGCGGCCACCTGGGCGGCCCAGGCGGCGAACCGGGCGGCGTCCTGGGGCGGGGCAAAGGCGTTGTCGCGATCCTCGGGCCGGCGCGCCCAGGCGGGCGAGCGCTCCAGCACGGCGATAACCGCCAGGCCGTGCCGCCGCGCCGCTTCCACCCAGCGGTCCAAGCTCTCCCAGGCATACTCCCCTGGCTGGGGCTCGCCCAGGTCCCAGGGGAAGCGCTGCCTGATCCAGGTCAAGCCCAGCGCGCGGATATCGGCCAGGGCGGCATCGAGCGCCGCCTCATCATACTGCTCCAGGGCGACGTTCACGCCCCAAGGCGCGCGCGCTGCTTCGGCAAGGGCGGTAGGGGGCGGCTCCACGCCGCGGTTGCGGGTGCGATAGGTGCGCAAAATGGCGTCGCCCAGAAGCGCCAGGAGAGAGGCGCAGAGAATGCAAAAGAGGGCGGCAAACAGGGAGGGCCAGGGGCTCTGGCGAGGGCGATTCGCGCTCGGTTCTGTCACGTTGGGGCACCTGTCCGGGTCTGGGGTTTCCGCCGCGCAGGCGGCGACGGAGGCAGGGTGGTCATGCCTTGTTCCCATCCTACCACCGTTCGCCCGTGGCGGCAACTCGACCGGGCGCCCAAGCCGCGACGATTTGACAGGATATCCTCAATGATGTATCATAGGGGGTATGGTTGAGCTTGGGGCTGTTCGCCTGAGTAAAGCCTGCGCCTGTGCGATTAGCCCGGCGCTTTGTTGTGAAGAGCGCGCCTTGATGGCGAGACAGATAGAAGAAGGAGTTGTTGGCGCAAATGGCACAGTTCCAGCTTTCTGCTACGACGCGAGAAGTGAAGGGCAAGCAGGTTTCGCAACTTCGCCGGGAGGGTCTGGTCCCCGCGGTCCTCTACGGACGGTTGACCCAAAACGCATCGCTTGCGCTTCCCAAGCGCGAGTTTGACTTGGTTCTGCGTCAGGCGGGCATGACGCAGCTTGTCGGCCTGATCATCGATGGCCAGGGCGAGGCGCGGAACATCTTGGTTCGTGACGTGCAGCGTAACATCCTGACCGGCGAGCCGATCCACGCCGATCTGTACGAAGTGGTCATGACCGATGTCATCACCACCGAGATCCCGATCGTCTTGATTGGCGTATCTCCGGCGGCCTCTCACGATGCGGGCGTCCTGATTCAGGGCCTCAACAGCGTGCAAGTCGAGTGCTTGCCTGGCGACCTGATCCCCGAGATCAAGGTGGACATCAGCGGCTTGGCAGAGGTCCATCAGTCGATCACGGTGGCCGACCTGGTGCTGCCTGCTGGGATCAAGGTGCTGGCCGAGGCGGACGAGATGGTCGTGACGATTTCTCCGATGCGGGCGGAGGAAGCGGAAGCGGTTGTGGAGGAAGCGCCGGCGGCTGTGGAGCCTGAGCGCATCACCAAGCCCAAGGTCGAGGAAGAGCCCGAGACCAAGGCCAAGTCCTAGCTTCTGCCTAAGGAGAGTACATTACGTGGTAGCTCGGCGTCGCCCGTTTTTCGGCCTGTTCTCGCGCGATATCGGCATCGATCTGGGCACGGCAACGACCCTGGTTCTGGTGCGGGGACAAGGCATCGTCATCCACGAGCCGTCGGTGGTGGCCATTGAGAAGCGCTCTAAAAAGGTGCTGGCCATTGGGGCCGAGGCGAAAGAGATGGTTGGCCGCACGCCGGCCAGCATCGTCGCCATTCGGCCCCTCCGCGATGGCGTAATCTCGGATTTCGATGTCACGGAAAAGATGCTGCACTATTTCATCAACAAGGCGCAGCAGCGTTCCCGGTTCCTCTTTTCCAACCCCAGGGTGGTGGTGGGCGTTCCCAGTGGCGTGACCGAGGTCGAAAAACGGGCGGTGCGCGATGCTGCCCTGAGCGCGGGCGCGCGCGAAGTCTTTCCCGTGGAGGAGCCGATGGCCGCCGCCATCGGCGCCGGCCTCCCGGTGACCGATTCGTTGGGCAGCATGATCGTCGATATCGGCGGCGGCACCACCGAAGTCGCCGTGATCTCGCTCTCGGATATCGTGGTCAGCCGATCCATCCGCGTGGCGGGCGATGGCATGGATCAGGAGATCATCCGCTACGCCCGGCAAAAGTATAACCTGCTGATCGGCGAGCGGATGGCGGAGCGCACCAAGATCGCCATCGGCTCCGCCTATCCCCTGCCCGAGGAAAAGACCATCACCATCCGCGGGCGTAACCTCATCACCGGCCTGCCCGATTCGGTGGAAATCAGCAGCGTCGAGGTTCGCGAGGCGCTGTCTGGCCCGATCAACATCATCGTCGAGGCCATCCGCAGCGCCATCGACGAGACGCCGCCCGAGATCGTGGCCGACCTGATGGAGCAGGGCATCGCCCTGGCCGGCGGCAGCGCCCAACTGCAGGGGCTGCCGGAGCGGCTCTCCGAAGAGACCAAGATGCGCGTCTGGGTGGCCGATGATCCCGTGACCTGCGTGGTGCGGGGCACGGGCAAGATTCTGGAGAACCCCGAAAAGCTTTTCAAGGTTCTGGCGACGACGCAGCGCGCGACCCGCCCCAAGCCCTAGAGTGTCTGGTTAGGCGACGGCATGCCGACCTGGAAAAAGGATAAATCCACGATCGTCCTCCTGCTCCTGTCGCTGGGATTGGCGATCATGCTCCTGTTGCAGCAGACGGGCCACCTGGGCCCGGTCTATGACCTGGTGGGGAGCGTGGTGATCCCCGCCCAATATGCCGTCAGCCGCGCGGTGAACGGCGTCGCCCAACGCTTCGAGGGCCTGACCCAGATGCAACAGCTCGAGGCGCAAAAGCGCGAGCTGGAAGAGACGGTCAGCCAACTGATGCTCAAGACCGTCGAGCTGGAAGAAGCCAAGATCGAGCTGGAACGCCTCCGCGAGCACCTCGGTTTCAAAGAAGCTAACCCCGAATTCGACATGCTGGCCGCCGAGGTGATCGGCTACGAGCCGACCAACTTGGTGCGCTATCTTATCATCGACCGCGGCGAGGATGATGGCGTCCAGGAAGGGATGCCGGTGATCTCGTCGCGCGGCCTGGTGGGGCGCATCTCGGAGGTCAACGCCCGCTGGTCCAAGGTGCTGCTCCTGGTGGACGCCTCCAGCTCGGTCAATGCCATGATCCAGCGCTCGCGGGCCACCGGCGTGGTGCAGGGGCATCTGCCCTCCGACCTCACCATGCGTTTCATCCCCCAGGGCGACCCGGTGCAAGAGGGGGATATCGTCATTACCTCCGGCCTCGGCGGGAACTTGCCCAAGAACCTGGTGATCGGCCAAATCACCTCGGTTCGCCAGAACGATGTGGACATGTTCCAGGAGGCCGAGATCCGCTCGGCGGTGGATTTCTACCGGCTGGAAGTGGTCCTGGTCATCCGCAACTTTACCCCCATCGACTTTGCGGACCAGTGAGGCGAGAGGAGGCCCCAGATCAAGCTTTACGTTAGGGCGCTCTTGGTGGTCATCCTGGTCATCTTGCAGGTCGTCTTGCTGCCGCATTTCTCGCTCCATGGCATCAAACCCAACCTGGTCCTGTTGGTGGTGGTGGTTTGGAGCCTGATGTACGGCGCGCGGGAGGGCAGCATCTGGGCCCTGATGTGCGGCATCTTGCTGGACCTCCTCTCGGGGGCCCCGCTGGGCGCCGCTTCCCTGGCGCTGCTCGTCGCGGGCCTACTGGCTGGCCTGCGTCTGTGGCGAACGATCCACGCCCAGTGGTTTCTGCCCGCGCTGGTGGCGGCGGCCAGCGTTGCCCATGACCTTGTCCTGATGCTCCTCTTGCAGATCGGGGGGCATCCGCTGATTTGGTGGGATGATCTGCTGCGCGTGGTGCTGCCGGGGGCGCTTTTGAGCGGCGGGCTGGCGGTGCTGGCCTATCCGCTGGTGCGGCGGATGCCTTCCCGCCCCGAGGCCGAAGAGGAGGCCTCCTCAGCCGCGCCACGGCAGCCCGTGTTATGGTAGAGGGTGATGATGAACGAAGGTAGAGCCACGTTCCGCCTCATTGGCCTTCGGATCGCCCTGCTGGCCGCTTTCGTCGTGCTGGGCGCCAAGCTGTGGCAGCTTCAGATCGGCAAGGGCGAGACCTACGCGCGGATGGCCGACACGAACCGTTTTCGCCTCGTCTCTGTGGATCCTCCGCGCGGCGTGATGTATGATCGGAACGGCACCATCCTCGTCCGCAACATCCCCAGCTTTTCGTTGGCCGTGGTCCCCTCCAGCCTGCCCGAGGAAGAGGCCGAGCTCGGCGCGCTCTGCGATCGGCTGGCCTCCCTGGCGGCCCAGGCGCAGCAGCCCGCCGCGACCAGCCCCTGGAGCCCGAGCGCCGTTCAGGCCGCCGAGGGCCCGGTGGCCACCCTGAGGGCCGACGAGATTCGCGCCAAGATCGATGGCGTCCTGGAGCAGGTGTCCACGGGGCAGCTCAACGCCAATGCCTCGGTCACCATCTTGCCCAGCGTCTCCCGCGAGTTGGCCTTTGTCGCCGAGGAGGAGCATCTCAACCTGCCCGGCGTCCTGGTGGAGATCAAGCCCCTGCGGCAGTACCTTCATGGGCCGCTCACGTCGCATTGGCTGGGCTACGTGGGGGCGATCCCCGCGGGCCAGTTGGATAGCTACCTGGCGAAGGAAAGCGCCGACTATGAGCGTAACGACACCGTCGGCCTGACCGGCATCGAGCTCTCCTTTGAAGAGGAGCTGCGCGGCAGCAAGGGCAAGAAGCATGTCGAGGTGGACGCCTTCGAGCGCGAAGTGGGGCTCTTGGCCACCCGGGACGCCCAGGCGGGCGATAGTCTGATCCTGACCCTGGACGTGGGGCTTCAGGCGGTGGCGGCGCAGGCTTTGCAGGAGCGCCTGGAGCTGGTGGGCGCCTCCTCCGGCACCGTCATCGTGATGAACCCGCAGAACGGCGAGGTCCTGGCCATGGTCTCGCTGCCCAGCTATGATAACAACCTCTTTTCCGGCGGCATCTCCTATGCGGACTATGAGCGGCTCAGCACGGACCCGCTCAGCCCCATGCTGAACCACGCCGTCGGCGGCGAGTATCCCCCTGGCTCGGTCTTCAAGATCGTCCCGGCCAGCGCAGCGCTGGAAGAGGGCGTGATCACGCCGCGCACCACCTTCACCTGCGGCGGCATCATGTGGCTGCCCAACCAGTTCTTCCCCAACGACCCCACCCAGGCGCAGCCCTTCTATTGCTGGCGCCCGGCAGGCCATGGCGTGGTGAACCTGCGCCAGGGCCTCATGCAATCCTGCGACATCTATTTCTACAACGTGGGCGGCGGGTTCGGCGATTTCAAGGGGCTGGGGCTGACGCGGCTGGCCGACTATGCCCGGCAATTCGGCTTTGGCGCGCCGACGGGGATCAATCTGCCGGGCGAGGTGGCCGGGCTGGTGCCCTCGGAGCGCTGGAAGCGCGAAAACTATGACGCCAACTGGGTGACGGGCGACACCTACAACATGTCCATCGGCCAGGGCTATATCCTGTCCACGCCGCTGCAATTGCTCAACGCCGTGGCCGCGGTCGCCAATGGCGGCACCCTCTATCGCCCGCAGGTGGTTCGCCAGGTGGTGGACCTGGATGGCCAGGTGGTGCGAGATTACCAGCCGCAGGTGATCCGCCACTTGCCAATATCGGATGGAAACATACAATTGGTGCGAGAGGGCATGCGCGCCGCGGTGCAGGCGGGGACCGCCATCCTGCTCGAGCTAGACTTGCCGCAGATTCATGCGGCGGGCAAGACCGGCACCGCCGAGTTCCCTGGCGAGCGGGACGCCGAGGGCCATTTGCCGACCCATGCGTGGTTCGGCGCCTTCGCGCCCTACGAGAACCCCGAAATCGCCATTGTCGTGTTTCTGGCGGATGGCGGCCAGGGCGCGCTGGAGGCCGTGCCAGTGGCCTCCAAGATCCTGCGACATTACTTCCAGGTTCCCGAGCCGACGCCCACGCCGAAACCCTAGCGGGCGCAGCCGGGGCCCGCATCGTGGATGAGCGAGCCTGAGCGGAGTACGAGACGATGGCCAGAGATACCTCGGCGCTAAACCGGTCGACGGGAGTGATCATCAAGGGGACCCGCGAGGGGGTCTCCATTGTCTGCGCGCAGGGCGATTGGGACGAGCTCTTGGAGGACCTGGCCAAACGCCTGCATGCCACGGCGTCCTTCTTTGCCGGCAGCCGGGTGACCCTGGACGTGGGGGACCGACTCGTCTCCGAGGGTGAGCTGCGGGCGCTGGAAGAGATCATCAATCGGCATGACATGGGCCTCTACGCGGTGGTGGCCTCCGATCCGCGCACGCGCGAGGTGGCCCGCCAGGTGGGGACCCGCGCCGTATCGGGCGAGCAGCCCGAGAGCCGCCCGGCGCCTGCCGCGCCTCCCCCGGTGGAAGCGCCCGCGCCCGAACTGGGGCCCAGCCAGGGCGTTTTGGTGCGCCGGACGGTGCGCTCCGGCCAGGCGGTGCAGCATCCTGGACACGTGGTCATCATCGGGGACGTGAACCCCGGCGGCGAGGTCATCGCCGGTGGGGATGTGGTGATCTGGGGCAAGCTGCGCGGCGTGGTCCACGCCGGAGCGGTGGGCGACGACGGCGCGGTGGTCTGCGCCCTGCAGATGCGGCCCATGCAGTTGCGCATCGGCAACCATATCGCCCGCGCGCCGGAAGAGCGTGGCAAAAAGCCATCCCGGCCCGAGGTCGCGCTGGTCAAAGGGGACAGTATCGTCGCAGAGCCGTGGGACGAAAGCTCGTCGGCCTAGGGGGCCGGCGGGTCATCATGGGGGAATCACCGGTTGGGAGGGCGCATATGCCGGCTAGGACAATCACCATCACATCAGGCAAGGGCGGGGTGGGCAAGACCACCCTCACGGCCAACCTGGCCGTGGCCCTGGCCTCGCGCGGGCAGCGCGTGATCGCCATCGACGCGGACATTGGCCTGCGCAACCTGGACGTGGTGATGGGCCTGGAAAACCGCATCGTCTATGATCTGGTGGACGTGGTGGAGGGCACCTGCCGCTTGCGGCAGGCCATGATCCGCGACAAGCGCATGGAAAGCCTCTACCTGTTGCCCGCCGCTCAGAAACGCGACAAGACCGCGGTGACGCCGGACGATATGCGCGCCCTGATCGACCAGTTGCATCGCGATTTCGACTTTATCCTGGTGGATTCCCCCGCCGGCATCGAGCAGGGCTTCCAGAATGCCATCGCCGGGGTGAGCGAGGTGATCATCGTCACGACGCCGGAGGTGTCGGCGGTGCGGGATGCCGACCGGATCATCGGCCTGGTGGAGGCGGCGGAAAAAGACCCGCCGCGCCTGGTGATCAACCGCATCAAGCCCGCCATGGTCAAGCAGGGCGATATGCTCAGCACCGAGGATGTCATCGAGGTGCTGGCGATCAACCTCCTGGGGATCGTGCCCGATGACGAAGAGATCATCGTCTCGACCAACCGCGGCGCCCCCGCCGCCTACGACGGTACCAGCCCGGCGGGCCGGGCTTTCCACAACATCGCGCGCCGCGTCATGGGGGAAAACGTGCCGTTCCTCGATCTGGACTCCAAGCCAGGGATGTTCAACCGGATCCTGAGCTGGTTCCGATCTGGCTAGATATCGCGACGTTGAGGAGGCAAGATGAAACTGCTGAACAAGCTTTTCGGCAAGGACGAGCGTCGGGTAGCTAGCAAAGAGTTGGCCAAGGAGCGGCTGCGCGTCGTCCTGATCCACGACCGCACCGACGTCTCGCCCGAGCTGCTGGAGACGCTCCGCCAGGAGATCATCGCCGTGATCTCGGAGCACGTGATCATTGACGAGACTGAGGGCATCGAGGTCACCATCTCGCAGACCCGAGGCCGCAGCCGGCTGCAGGCCAATATCCCCCTCTTGGGCATGCGGCGGCGGGCGCGTCCGGCGACCAGGGCGCCCTCGCGCAGCGGGGCTGCGACCTCATGACCCGGCGCATCTGGCGGAACGTCGACTGGCCGCTCTTGGGCGCGGTGCTGGCCCTGATGGCCATCGGCCTGGCGGCCATCCACAGCGCGACCCTGGACCCCACCGGCGCCACCCCCTTTTGGGAGGACTTTGTGGTGCGCCAGGCGGTCTATGGCGCCGTGGGGCTGATCCTCATGGCCGTCGTCTCCGCCATCGATTACCGCTTCTATCGGGGCGCCTCGCGCTTTATCTATGTCTTTGGGCTCGGGCTCTTGGGGCTGATCTTTGTCTTTGGGCAGATTCGCGGCGGCGCGCAGAGTTGGTTTGACCTGTACCTATTCCCGTTGCAGCCCTCGGAGCTGATCAAGATCGTCCTGATCCTGATCCTGGCCAAGTACCTGTCGGACCATGCCGAGACCATCCATCAGCCGACGCACCTGCTCGTCTCGCTGGTCCTCACCGCCATCCCCGTGGGCATGGTGTACTTGCAGCCTGACCTGGGCACGGCGATGATCATGGTGGGCATCTGGGCGGGCATGGCCTGGGCGTCGGGCATTCCGATCTGGCAGTTCGGTCTGATCGGGGCCGCGGGGCTCGTGGCCGCGCCTGCGGTCTGGTTCAGGCTCGAAGAATACATGCAGGGCCGCATCCTGGCGTTCCTCAACCCGCAGAGCGACCCCTCGGGCGAGAGCTATAACGTCATTCAAGCGCTCATCAGCATCGGCTCGGGCGGGGTGTGGGGCAAGGGGCTGGGCCAAGGCACGCAGAGCCAATTGCACTTTTTGCGCGTCCGACACACGGACTTTATCTTTTCCGTTTTCGCCGAAGAGCTCGGTTTCGTCGGCTCGATCCTGCTTTTCGCGCTGTTCGTGTTCTTGCTCTGGCGCATACTGCGAGCGGCGTCCATCGCGCGCGATGGCTTTGGGCGCCTGATCGCCTGCGGTGTGGCGATGATGATCTTTGTGCAGTGCTTTGTCAACCTGGGCGTCAACCTCAGCGTGCTGCCTGCCACGGGCCTGCCGTTGCCGCTGGTGAGCTATGGCGGCTCGTCGCTGATCACGACTCTCATCGGTATCGGCCTGGTGCAGAGCGTGGTGATGCGCCACCGCAAGATGGAATTCGAGTAAGGAGTAGATGCCGCATGTCTGATCCCGTTCGCGTTCGCTTCGCGCCGAGCCCCACCGGCTATTTCCACGTGGGCGGCGCGCGCACGGCGCTATTCAACTGGCTCTTTGCCCGCCACCACGGCGGCAAGTTTATCATCCGCATCGAGGACACGGACCGCAAACGCTCGACGGACTATGCGGTGCGCGACCTGCTGGAGGGCCTGCGCTGGCTGGGCCTGGATTGGGACGAGGGGCCGGACGTGGGCGGCCCGCACGAGCCCTATTTCCAGTCGCAGCGCTCGGCGATCTATCAGGAGTACGCCCGCCAGTTGGTGGAGAGCGGCCACGCCTACTATTGCTATTGCAGCGCCGAGCGCCTGGCCGAGCTGCGCGAGACGCAAAAGCGGGACAAGCTGGCCCCCGGCTATGACCGGCGCTGCCGCAACCTGACCCCGGCGGAGCGCGCCGAGTTCGAAGCCCAAGGGATCAAGCCGGTGGTGCGCCTGGCCGTTCCGCTGGAGGGGCAGCTCACCTTCCACGACGTGCTGCACGGCACCATCACGGTGGATTTCGCCTCGCTGCGCGATGACAAGGTGCTGCTCAAGTCCGATGGCTTTCCGACCTACAACCTGGCCGCCATCGTGGACGATCACCTGATGGGGATCACCCACATCATGCGCGCCGACGAGTGGCTGCCCTCGGCGCCCTACCACATCCTGGTCTTTCAGGCCTTTGGCTGGACGCCGCCCATCTATGTGCACCTGCCCATCGTCCTCTCGCCCACCGGCAAGGGCAAGCTGAGCAAGCGGCATGGCGCGGTCTCGGTGCTCGAGTTCAAAAAGCAGGGCTATCTGCCTGAGGCGATGGTCAACTTTTTGGCGCGCACCGGCTGGTCCTACGACGACAAGACCGAGGTCTTTAGCGAGCAAGAGCTGAAGGAGCGCTTCGACTTGCCCGGCATCAGCAGCTCGCCCGCCCGCTTTTCCTATGAAAAGCTGGAATGGCTCAACGGCTACTATATCCGCCAGCTCGCAGCAGATGACCTGGCGGAGCGCGTGCTCCCCTTCCTGAAAAAGGCGGGGTTCCAGGCCGACCTGGCGATCACCAAGCGGATCGCGCCGCTGATCCAGGAGCGCATCAAGACGCTGGCCGAGGCCCCGGCCATGGTGGATTTCTTCTTTGCGGCCAATGTCGAGTACGATCCGGCGGAGCTGGTGGACAAGAAGGGCACCGCGGCGGACGCGCGTCGCTCCGCGGAGGCGGCCGTCGCGGCGCTGGAGGGGCTCGAGGATTTCTCGGCCGAGGCGGTGGAGGCGGCGCTGCGCCCGCTGGTGGACCAGTTGGGGCTCAAGGCGCGCTCGATCTTTGGCACCATCCGCGTGGCGTGCACCGGCAAGGCCGTCGCGCCGCCGCTGTTCGAGACCCTCAGCATCATCGGCCAAGAGGTCACGCTGCGCCGCCTGCGGCAGGCTGTGCTGCTTCTGCCGGACGCGGCCTAGGCCGTGTTTGCAAAGTCCTTGTGTGGCGGTTTTGCGAGATATTGAGGGCACAAAATGGCCTCACAAGGCGCCAGCGAGGCTGATGCCAGGACTTTGCAAACACTCTCTAGGGCTCGGGCGCGCTGGTCGCTTGCACCAGCCGCGCCCGCGTCACCCGGATATAGTCCTTCACCGGCAATTGCAGGTTGATCCCCCGCTGCCCGGCGCTAACGAGGAACTCGTCCAGCGCCTGGGCAGGCCGATCCAGGTAGACGTCAAAGCCCTTGTTCAGCAGCGAGAGCGCCGAGATGCCCCCCACCTGCAGGCCGGTGAGGGCCTCCGCCTCGGCGTGGGTGGCCATCGCCAGCTTTTTCTCCCCCAGCTCCTGGGCCAGCAGCTTGAGGTCCAGCTCCCGGTCGGCGGCGATGACGGCCAGCAGCGGCTTGCCCTTTGGGCGCAGCACCACCAATGTCTTGTACACCTGCTGTGGCGGCAGGCCCAGGATCTCGGCCACCTCCGTGGCGGAGCGGATCTCGGCGGAAAAGGTGTGCACCTTGTAAGGCACCTTGCGGCTATCCAGCAGGCGCATCGAGTTGGTCTTGTCCATCCCTACCCCTCCTCGACCACCATCCCCTTGTGCCACGGCTCGAAATCCTCCAGGATGGAGCCGCCCACGAACTCGCGCAGCAGCGAATTGTCCGGCACCATCTCGGCGCCGGGGAGCGTGTTCGCGGGCGAGTCGGCCTCCATGATGTCGGCCCCGCTGAAGCTCGCCTACCTTCCCGTGACGCGCGTGGAGAACCAGTGCGCCACCGGCTCGGAGGCCATACGCGGAGCCGCCTACGCCGTGGCCGCGGCGGGCAAGGGTGGCGGCTACCTCGGCTCGGCCATTGCCCGAATACTGGCCCGCATGTTGGGCGATCTGGGCGCGATCATCACCCTGGTTGTCGTCGGTATAGCCGGAGCGGTGCTGATTTCAGGTTTGTCCCGCGAACACGTGGCCGGTTGGCTGGAGCGCGAGCCGCGACCGCTCGACGGCGAGTTTCGCCTTCTGCCGCCCACGGGCTTCACGCTGAGCCAGGTGCTGAGGCTGGTGGAAGGGGCGCTGGATGCCC
>ENA-UOUL01000335-UOUL01000335.1-bioreactor-metagenome-genome-assembly--contig:-NODE-335-length-82024-cov-5.875017_pt1 | contig 82024 bp, 62 predicted proteins | sample MGYA00249838_ERZ747220 | MGnify/ENA primary metagenome ERZ747220 (study PRJEB28778, sample SAMN05720191) | bioreactor metagenome | isolation source: Anaerobic biogas reactor | place: USA:Washington... | reverse complement strand
ACTCGTGATGTGCGGTTCATAAATAACTCGCTTCCGTAAGACGAGAGCGCACGATTCCTCTTTTTTTCTGTCCCGCCGGTTTGTCAGCACTATCGGGCGATTTTCGCCCCCAAACCAATTGCCGGAAACGCGTCGTCCTTCCCCAACGGACTTTCACGCGGATCAGACGTCGCAAGACCGCCCCGACGAAAACCTCGCGAACCGGAGGCAACACGGCCTTGCCGTGCGGCGGAACACGCTACGCGCGACGCGTGCGGCAACCCTGCTTCCAAGCCTCAAAGGACCGGGCGTCCAGCCGGTATCACCCGTCATTTCCAGATGTCCAAACGTGGGGCGCGTCGCAAAAACAAAGAGGGGGCCAAAGACGAGGTAACTTGCGACATTGCCGATGACGACGCCCTTCACCGAGCCGCGAACGCTCGACCTTGGCGGCGAAACGCCGGGTCGGGACGATCAGGCTCTCGACGATGGCCGACTTGGCGTAATAGATCAACACCAACACTAGGCCGACCCACCAGCAGCCGCGAACAAACGCAGGAATCGACGCCCTTATTCCGGAAGAATGGACCAGGACGTCCTGAAAGCTGAGCAGGCCAAAACCTCGACGATCCCGACAGCGCGGGGAGCTTGATTCATCCGACCGCACCAATTCGGCTGATCCGGCTAACATGAACGCCCGGCCAGACTTCTGGCCGGGCGTTTACATGTCTCGTCGCTGGCGAAGGACTGGAGCGCTCAATGTTCGCAATGTTTGTGTTTGGGCGCGGCGGTGGGTTGCTTTGATGAATGTTCAGCCGGCGGAACCGTGGGTGCGTTTTCTTGCGGGTGTTCATGCGCGGCGGCCGGAGCGGCGGCGTGCTGCACGCATCCTCCTTGGGCGTGATGAGCGCCGTGGGTGGTGGCCAGGTTGTGGGCGGCCTCGACGTAGTGGACGAACTCCACGTAGGCGGCGACGAACTTGCGGCCGGACTCGATGCTTTCGTCCTTGTGCTTTCTGGCCTCGGCGGCGGCGGCGAAGCGTTCGCGAATGTTAGTTTCGACGGCCGCGGCGATATGGCGGGCCAGTTCATCCAGGTTGCCCTGCTCCAAGGCCGCGTCCGACATTGCGATTGGGGCGGGCAGTGGCGTGCCGGCCGGCTTGATGCCGGTGTACGGGGCGCCCTCGCCGGCGCGATGCACGCGCACCAGCGTTTCGAAGAAGTACATGTCGGCCAGTTCTTGCGCCTCAGGCCCCTTGGCGCGGACAAGCAGCGTTTTCTGGAAGGCCTGGCGAATCTCGTCCTCGTCCGCCTGGGGCACCCATTTGAGGAGGCCGGTTACGTCGCCCTTCATCACGGCGGTCTGGGCATCCTTGACCACCGGTCCGTCCATCGTGTCGCAGTGGCCCAGGGCTGAGCCGGTCACCATGAACACTGCGGCCAGCGCGGCCACGACGGGTCCCATACTGCTCAGTCTTGCTCTCTTGCTCATCATGCTTTCGTTCCTTTCCGTTCGGTTTTCCGATTGCTCTTTGAGTGTTGTCTTGCCATTGCCTGTCGAAGCGTGGCGTGCTGTGCACGTCGAAATCTTCGCGCCGAGAACCATGGGCGGCTCCGAGGGTCACGGTTTGGCCGCAGTCACATCGGTGCCGGTGGGCGGCTTGGTTGCCGTCACGTGCTGCCGTTCAACGGCTTGGTCACATCACTGCCGGGAACGGCTCGGTCACATCACTGCCGGCGAGCGGTTTGGTTGCAGTCACGTCGATGCTGGTGACGAAATCACCAACCGCCGTACCAGCAGGAAGCGCTTCTTCAATCCTGTGGTAGAGCGGGTCTTTGAAGCTTGTCAGCGCCGCTACATATTCAGGCTTGGGCCAAATGACGACCTCGGTCAATCCGGCCGCAAGCATCATTTGCCGGTACTCATCAAGAAGCACCGCCCCGGCCACACAGCCTATTAAGGCTTCGAATAGCCCGCTGATCTCCGGCGGCAGCGGACGCAGCAGGGCCATGTCGGACACGGCTACGCGGCCGCCCGGCCGAAGCACGCGGGCGATCTCGCGCCACACCTGCGGCTTGTCGGGCGAAAGGTTGATCACACAGTTGGAAATGACCACGTCCACGCTGGCGTCCGCCGCGGGCAGGTGCTCGATCTCGCCCAAGCGGAACTCCACGTTCTCCAGGCCGGTGTTCTGGGTGTAGGCGGCTATGTTGCGCCGGGCCTTGGTGAGCATTTCCGGCGTCATGTCCACACCAATGACGCGGCCGGCAGCACCCACCTTCGGCCCCGCCAGAAACACGTCAAAGCCGCCGCCCGATCCCAGATCCAAGACGACTTGGCCAGGCTTGAGGGCGGCGATGGCCGTGGGATTGCCGCACGAAAGGCCCATGTTGGCCCCTTCGGGCAGATGGCGAATCTGGTCGGCGGAGTAGCCGATCTGCACGGCCAGTTCGTCAGCCGACAACGCGGGACCACAGCACGCGCCGCGCTGGGCGCCTGCGGCCGTGGCCAGTGAGCCGGTCTGGGCGATCTTTGCATAACCGTCGCGGACCTGTTCGCGCACGTCGTGCGTTGGAGAGCAGCAACTGGACGGAGCATTCTTGTTGTCGCAGCAGCCCATGTGTGACTCCTGTCTGTTTTCCTTGCTTATGGTTTCGGGCAGCGCTCGCATGCAGGCGGCAACCTCAGTTTCCGCGGTAACACGCGCTTACCTCTTCCAGATTCTTTTTGCGGATGCAGCAGAGTTGCCTGGTGTCGGCCTTGACCAGGGGCTCTTTTGCCAAGGCATCCAAGGCCCAGCGAATCGCCTTCTGTGCCGCAGCGGGCGCTTCGCGTCCCGCGAGCCGAAAGTAGTGCCATTTCCCCTGCTTGCGACGCTCGACTAGCCCGGCCTGATAAAGCAGGTCCATGTGTTTGGAGACGGTGGAAGGCGCCATGCCCAGCAGGCTGATGATCTGGCACAGGCACAGTTCACCTTGCCGCAGGGCCAGCAGTGCCCGTACGCGGGTTTCGTCGGACAGGGCTCTCGTAATGGCCAAAAACGATTTCACGGAACGATTTCTCACATCGCCAACTAACGAATTATAGCCGCGCTCCGGCGCCGGTCAATGAAGCAAATCTCCTAGATGATCGACTGCTCCTTGCCGCGCGAAAGGCGCGGGTGCAATTCGGGAATGTGTTTCAGCACGGTCCAGGTCTTGTTGTACCAGCCGCACTCGAATAGCTCGACGCGCTGGTTTGAGAACAGGACGTGCGGATAGATCGTGCCGTATAGATCGGTTGGGAAATAGATGCGCGACTGGAGTGGTTCGGTGAGCATGGTCGTCAGGGCCGCCCAGACGCCGATGGCGACCTGCGCGCAAGTTGCGTTAGTGCCCACGACGGACTGGTTCGACAGGCTGTGCAGGTAATAGACGCGCTTTCGTGGATACTGCAGGCAGACGCCGATCGTATCGCTGCCGGTCAAGGGAGTGGAGGTGTTATCGCCTACTTCGAGATCGCTGATGAGGACGGTGCTGCGCTCACGCCAGCGTCGCACCAGGAAATCCATGGTCTTGGGGTGCAGGGCATAGATGTATTTCGAGGAGATGCCGAACTTCTGGGCCAGCTTGATATTCTCCTCGTGCAGGACGAGAAAGCCGCGCGGGTAAGATGGCAGCTTATGGACCGGTTCCATGATCGGCCCCAGATTCACGCGGTTTGCCAGTGCGTTGCTGTCGAAGACTCGCACCCGGCCATGGTCGACCTGGCCGGTCGGCTCCCAGACGGTCTCGGTGAGGAACTCGCGGCGCGACCAGGTGATGAGCGGACGCCAGCGGTCAAAGGACATGGAACTGTCGTACTCAAAATGGATGATCTCGCGCGGCACGCCGTAATTCCGCACGCCGTGCATCACCCAAATGTTTACCGCCCCGGGATTCATGCCGCTGCTGATGATGTGCGGCGCACGTCGCGGCCGTTGCCGGACCGGATGGATTCTGGCCAGCATCTCGTGCACCCCGGCGTTGGCATCATTCAGCGCGGTGTTGATATAGCGGACGCCTGCGGCATCCGTGGCTTGAAACACCGGCATCGTGTCCAGATCCGTCAGGTCGAGGACGATGTCAATCTGGCGTTGTTGCAGTAACCGCACATAGTCCGTGTCATGATCTCTGAACCGAAGATCATGGTGTACAAAGGTGTACCGCAGGCGCGAATGCTCCAGAAACCGGTTCTCCAGGACCTGCTCGTTGCGGTCGAGAAGGACTACTTCATTAAAGAGATCTCGGCGTCCGCCCAAGCGTCGCAGAAACGCCCTGGCCACATGCCCCGATGCTCCGAGCACCAGCAGGTTCGGGCGCCGCCGCCGGGCCGACCAGGGGGCCGGGCCCGCTTGTTTGATTGGATCAGCAGAGAAAATCTTCGGTTTGTGTTCCTTTCGTGCATCAGACTCGTTCATGTCTCTGGTAATGATCCTCACCGCCCCCGTTTGTAAGCCCCGCGTTTTTTGCGTCCTTCGGCCACGTGCTGTGTAGTTTCGCGTAATACGCGGGAAGGTCAACCTTCGCTTGCGAGTCCGGCGTGTGAGCGCGACGCGGCCCTGCGTGCCGGCCAAACGCGTGCGCACAATGGCCACGCGCAGCGTTTTCGGAATGGGATTACGTGCCGGTTGAGATGGGGCGACGGCCTGGCGAATGCGTTTGATGACGATCGCGTCGTGCTATGTTTGACACTGGGTCTCGCGGACAGCGAGCAGCGCCGAGTGAGCTGACGCGTGCTGATCCGGCCGAACGAGCCGCCGCGTGAATGTGCACGCGCTTGCAGGACGGCCAGCGCGTTTGTGCTTAATTGCCTGCGGCCAGCTATTCTTCGGGCCAAGCGCCCAAAGCCCGGCGGACGGTCACGAGTTGCCCCAGGTGATACGCGTTGTGATCGGCCAGCAGCAGCGCTTCGCGCAAGAGCGTCTGTCCCTCACCGTGCGGCAGTGGTGCAAGCAAATCGGCCTGGGGGTTTTTGATCAGCGCGCGCATCGCGGCCAGATCGTCGCGAAATTCGCGCAAGCTGGCGTCCCAGGCCCGTTCGTCGGGCGGCGCGTCGGACTGGGGCCAATAGCCTTCCGGCCACTCGGGTGAGACGTGGCGCGGATTGCGGCAGAATTCCAAAATGTCCCACTGTGACAGACGCATGTGTTCGACCAGCCGCCAAGGCGAATACGGCACGTTAATGGGTTTGGCGCCCCGTAGCTTGACCGGCAGCCCGTCCACCGCGGCGTCGAATTCCAGGTGAGCGTTGCCGCCGTCCAGCAGCCACAGCACGTGCTGGCGTACGCCGTGGAGTACGTCAGCAGTTTGGGCCGTTTGCGCATGTGTATGTTGAATCATGGGCGACCCACTGGACGGAGGAAGTGGGTCGGTTCGCCGCGAGCCACTCCGTGAGCCCGTCCACAGCCCGACTGATTCTAGGAAGGCGCAGAACGCCGCTTGGATGACGGGCGAGTCAGTCGGTGGTGCAGTGTTACGGCTGCGTGACGGGCGGTGTGCCCAGGCTGTCAAGCTCAGTCAGAAGTTGCCGCGAGATCTCTTGGCGCGGGTTGAGTTGCAGCGCTTTGCGCAAGCAATCCCGCGCCGCCTGCGGTCGGTTCATCTGCATGTTTACTACCGCCAGATCGTGCCAGGCCGGCGCGTTATCGGGGCAAACGGCGAGGGCGTGCTCGAGCAGCCGCCGTGCCTCTGCGGGCCGGCCGGCTCGCCCGGCGACTTGGCCTTGTCGCCACAGCGCGCCGCAATCGTCCGGGGCGGACTTCAAAATTCGTTCCAGTTCGCGTTCGGCTTCAGCGAAGCGCTGCAGCCCGATGAGAACATCGACCTGCAACAGGCGCCAGCGCGTGTTCTCCGGGGCAAGCGCTAGAGCTTGTGTGATGCACTCGTTTGCGCCGCGCAAGTCGCCTGCTCCGAGTTTCGCTTCCGCCAGGGCCGCGAACCAGACCGGATCGGCCGGATGGTGCTGCATTACGCGGGCCGCCAGTGCTTCCGCCTCGGTCACGCGCTGCGCCCGCGCCAGCGCGCTGAAGGTGCGGCTGAAGAGCGCTGCATCGTCGGGCGCGAGCTGAAAGGCCTGCAAATATTCGCCGGCGGCTTCGTCCAGGCGGTCCAGGGAGCGCAGGCGGTCGGCCATACAGATGCGGCTGTCCACGTCGCCGGGGTCGGCCTGCACTGCCTGGCGGAGCATGGCCGTTGAATCATCCATCCGGCCCTCCTGCGCATAGGCTTCGGCCAGCGCGCGGTAGACGCCGGCGTAGTCCAGCGCGTCGCGCCCGCAGGCCGCGTTGACCGCGGTCAGCGTCAGGCTGGCGGCCAGCGCGCCGATGACGGCCGCAGCCGTGGCCCGGTGGCGGCGCCAATGCCAGGCGCGCACCAGCGCCAGGGCCGCAGCCACGGTGAGCACAGGCGCCGCGGGTAAACGGTAGCGCGGTGAGTAGAAGAACACCACAGTGACGAGAATTGGCAGGATTACGAGCATCCATTCCGGCGCATAGAGCAGCGGGCGGCGCAGCCAGTACAGTGCACCGACGAGCGCGGCGGCGATAAGCAGTGGCATCGGCAAGGGCGCCAGCCACAGCGCGCGTGTCAGTCCGCACGCAATTTCGGCCCGCGTTTGATAAATGTCGCTGTAGTTCTGGTACGTCAGCGTGGCGTACAGCTTCGCCGCCGCCAGCTCCAGGGCCCGCCCGGGATTCGAGCGCCAGAATGACACAGCTTGCTGCCGGAAGTAGCGGTCCACGGCCGTCCAGGTGGGCTGCTGTCCCGTTTCCTGCCGGTAGACCTCGGCGGCCGACTCGTACTGCTTTTCGCGCTGCACGCTTACGCCGGGGATCGGGGTGTAGGCGCCGACGGATTGCGGGTGGTTCCCCTGGCGCAAGGTAAGCCCGGCGCCGGTCCGGATCAGAAAAAACTCGTTCGCGCCCAGCCAATTGTGCAATGTTGCCGGGGCAATGACGACGGCGGCGGCCGCGGCGAAAGCAGCCGCGCGGGCAATAGCCGGCAAACGCGGCGTGCGGAGCGCGAGCCAGCAAACCGCTGCCGGCAATAGCAGCAGCGCGGGGGCGAACGCCAGGCACAGCAGCCCGAGCCCGGCGCCGGCTGCCACATGCGCCGCCCATGATGAAGGCCGCGCTTGCAAGCGGACCAGCAGGCCCCAAACGATCACTACCATCAGCAGTTCGAGCGTGCTGGTCAGGACGCGCAGTGCGGCCGACGCCGGCTCTTGCAGAAGCAGGAATAGCGCCGCGGCCACCAGGCCCACCGTTTCGCCGAAGCGTCGCCGGGCGATTTGGGCCAGCAGGAAGGCGGTAAGCAAGCTGACGGCGGTCTGGGCCACATAGAGCAGCTTGAGTCCGCCGCCCAGCGCGCGTAGCAAGCCTAACAGATACGGATAGAGCGGCGCCGAAGTGAAGGGCATTCTGCCGATCAGCTCGCCGGCCGCGATCCGTTGGGCCCAGCTCCAGTACCAGGCGGCGTCGGTGATAGGGGTGGCGGCGGTCGGGTTATGCGCCAGATAATCGACGAGGATGATCGCGCGGCAAACGGCGCCCACCGCCAGGATCATCAGCAACAGGCGGCGAAAGCGCGCCGTGGGCAGTTCGTCCGCGCCGGGGGGCCGGCAGGTCGGAATTTCGGCTGTCGCAGACTGAGGAGCTTTACGGGGCACGCTGGCACCATTCCGGTGAAGCTGGGCTACCGGATCGAGAATAACGTAAGCCGCGCGGATAGAGCAACCGGCGCCGTACGCCAACGCCGTTCAACACGGAACGGCTCGGCTCTGCTAGAATGAAGGGGCCGGGGGGCTTGCCGGGCCGAATGAGCAAGGCGGAGAATGGCAGGCACAGTCGAAACAGGGCGTGATCCGAGTTCGCGCGTCCTCATCATCATCGAATCCCTGGCGCTGCTCGTGTTCGGGATTGCGCTGATGACCTACTTCTATCAAAGCTCCGCGCGCGGCGCGGGCGACGAACTCGGAGTACCCGGGCATGATTCGTACTACCACATAAAGATGGCCGCCCTGCTGCCGCAGGTCGGGATTGTCCACGACCTGCCGTGGCTGCAGTACGCGTATTTCCGCCAGGAAGGGCACGAATTCGTCAGCCACCATTTCGGATTTCACGTGCTGCTGATGCCGTTCGTGTACTTGTCGCAATGGCTGACGGGCGATTTTCTGGCCGGCGGACGCTGGGCGGCGGCGACGTTCTTCGGCCTCAACCTCGTTCTGTTCAACCTGTTGCTGCGCGCCGGGAACGTGCCGTATCGCTGGGGTTGGCTCGTGATTTTTCTGCTGATGCCGGACCAGTTCTTCATGCGGCATTCGCTGGTGCGGGCAATCGGGGCATCGTTGTTGTTCATGCAGCTTTTGCTGCTGCTGCTCTTCAAGGGGCGGTACGTATGGGCGGCGCTGGTCGCCGCTCTGTACGTGCAGCTCTACTTGGGCGCGGTCATGTTCGGCCCGCTGCTGGTGGGGCTATATGCGCTGGCGCAGGTGTTGGGGCCGGCCGACGACCGGCGCTTTCCATGGCGCATGGTGGCCTGGACGGCGGGCGGGTGGGCCCTGGGTGTCGTGAGCTACCCGTACTTCAGCGGCATGCTCGAATTTCTGATTCTGCAGGTCACTAAGACCGGTCTGGCGCCGGATATCGAGGTGGGGCAGGAGTGGAACCCCTACGTGAATACGTGGTGGTTCCTGTCGATGTCGGCCGTGCCGGCGGTGGTGTGGGCGGGCGCGGTATGCCTGCGGATGCGACGCGGGCCACGGCTGAATGCCCAGGAGCTGGCGCTGCTGCTGATCAATTTCGCGTTTCTCCTGCTGACCTTCAAGGCGCGACGTTTTATCGAATACTGGCCACCGTTCTGCGTGATCAGTGCGGCTTATCTGAGCGCCCCGGTACTGGTGGGCTTGCCGGCGCTCATTCCCACGCTGCGGCCGGGCGAAACGCTGCGCAGAAACTGGACCGCCTGGCCGATTCTGGGCCTGGTGGCGGCGTGCATCGGCTACTTGCTGTGGAAGGGCAGTGACCGGCCGGACGCCCCGGCTGTGCTGGCTGATTGGCGAAGCTGGGCCGCGATGCTGGCGCTGCTGCTGTTGCCCGCGCTTACACAGGTCTGGGCGACGCAGCGCTCGGGCGAGCACGGTCAGGTTCCGGTCTTGCGCCTGGCGGCGCTGCCGGCTACGGCGGCGGTGGTGTTCGGCTGCCTGGCATTGTTAGTGCATTTCAAGTTCGGCTTGCAGAATCTGCCGGCGGCGCGGCTTGGTGCGCGCCCGCTGTGGTGTCTTGTGGCGGCGCTGTACGTGATCGCCCCGGCCGCGTATTACCTGACGCGCCGGCCGGCGGAAGCGTCGCAATCTGCGCCAGTCCTCGTCCCGACGGCCGCGATTGTTCTGGTTGGGCTGGGATTGTTCGGCGCGACGCTGTCGGTCGGGTCGAGTCAGATCAGGTCGGTGAGCGAGCAGATGCGCACCGGGTTCAACTTGCCGGCGATGCGCGAGGCGCTGAAGTTCGTCGAACAGAATTCCAATCCTGGCGATATTGTCTTTACGGATGATTGGGACATATTCCCCGCCTACTTTTACCATAACTCTCACAATTACTACATCGTCGGCCTCGATCCTAAGTTCACACACGCGCGTCGCCCCGATTTGTGGGAACGCTATATGCGCATCACCCGCGGTGAGACGCCGAAGAAATCTGTAGTCAAGTTGACAGCGCCCGACGGCCAGACGCGGCAGGAGACTATCAGCATCGATCTGAAGGACATTCGCACCGAGTTTAAAGCCCGCTTCGTGATCTGCGATGACGATCATCAGAGCTTTGCGAGCAAGCTGGCCCGCGACCGCAATCTGGCCGAGCTGGTCTACCCTTGCAAGACCTACGCCGCCTGCCGCAACGCACCGTTCCTGGTGTTCCGCATCCGCGACGCGGATGAGCCAGCGGTTGCTCCCGCCACGGCGCCGGCTCCGGACTTGGAAGGTCACGTGTACCTCAGTGCGCTGGAACCAGTATCGGCCGATCAGGGCTGGGGCGAGCTGACGAGCGATGCCAGTGTTGAGAATCGCCGGCTGCGCCTGCGCGGAACTACTTACCGCCGCGGCATCGGCACGCATGCGCCTTCCAAACTGCTGTACAACGTGCCCGCCGGCTACGACTGGTTTGAGGCCGTTGTGGGCGTGGATGATGAAACTGAAGGCCGGGGCAGCATCGTGGCCGCGGTGTATCTCGACGGCACGCGGGCTTTCGAAAGCCCGGTGCTGACGGGCGACAGCGAGCCGGCAGTGGTGCGGATTCCGCTGGCCGGCGCGCGACAGATACTGCTGGTGGCCGAGACCACTGCCGATGGTCAACGCTTCGACCACGTCGATTGGGCGGATGCGCGCTTCACGCACAGTCCTGGTGCGGCCAGTCAGGCTGCGCAGCCGGCGGCCAACGCCAGCGAGGAGCCTGCGAAAGAAGCAATCACGCCAGGAGCGCCGTGATGAATTCGACCAAACCAGAGGAACTGGAGCCGGCGACTGCGATGGACCCCTTAGCCGATTCGGCGATAGTTTCCGACATATCACCCGAGCCAGGCAGCGGCTCGCAGCGCGGCGATCGCCGACGGCCTTGGGTTATCGCGGCCGCATTGACCGGCATTCTGCTGGTCGGGCTGGCGATGCGGGTATGGATTGTCTCCACGCCGGGCCTGGGACTACAGGACGATCTGCGCATCTTCAGTCACTGGTCGCGCCATCTCGCCAACGATGGGTTGGCAAGGTTCTATGCTACCCAGCAGTTCTGCGACTACCCGCCGCTGGGGGTGCTCGTCTTTTACGCGGTGGGCAAGAGCACTGCGGCAATCGGCGGGGGCTCAGCTTCCGAAGAGTTGCTGCACATCATCCTCAAAATACCCGCCTGTCTCGCTGATTTGGCAATGGCGCTCTTGCTATTCGTGGAAGCCCGTCGGCTGCTGGGCAGTCGAGCCGGTTTGGGGGCCGCGGCACTGTACTTTTTGAACCCGGTGGCGTTTTACAACTCAGCCTACTGGGGACAAGTCGACGCCATTTACACATTTTTCGCGTTGCTCGCCGTGGTTCTCATGGCCCGGCGGCATTGGTACCTGGCGGGTGCAGCGGTGGCGGCCGGTTTGCTCGCCAAGTTCCAGACAATCGCGTTCGTGCCGCTGCTGCTCTTCGAGACCTACCGCCTGGGCGGCTGGCGCGCGATTGCCGGCAAGCTCGTCGCCGCTGTGGCGCTGGCGGCCGTGGTAACCACGCCGTTCACGCTGACGGGCACGCTCGGCGAGGTGCTTCAGCGCGGCTATGTCAACGTGATTGGACAGTACAAGCAGCTTTCGAAGGGCGCCTTTAATACGTGGACATTGGTGGCGCCCGCTGACACGACCGACGCGGCCGCCCCGGTCGTGCTGACACGCATTGCGGCCGCGGGGCAGACTGAGATACCCGCCGGCTCATCGTGGTTGCTGGCACTGACCTGGCGACGGATTTCGCTGCTGGTATACGCCCTGAGCGTGGCGGTTGTGCTGGCGATCTACTCGCTGCGCCCCGGACCAATCGCCCGCTACGCTGCAGCCGCACTGCTCGGCCTGGCGTTCTTCCTGTTCCCGACCGAAATGCACGAGCGTTACGCGTTTCCCGCGCTGGCCTTCCTGGCACTGTGGGCCGTGTCGGGCCAATGGAGAGAGCGGGCTTACTTCCTGCTTTCGGCACTGCTGTTGATGAATTTGACTTTCGTTCTGCCACCTGGCGGGCTCGCCCCGCAGATCGCCACGGCGAGCCTGCTGGTTTTCGGCCTCATCCTGGTGGTGCTAGCGCGGCCGCAGGCGGTACACGAACCGTCGTTGCCGCCGGGCGAACCGGCCTTAGTGCCGAAGGGAATTGGAGACGAGCCGTCGCTGCCGGCGTCGCAGCCGCTGATCGTCTGGTTCCGGCGCGCCACGCTGGCGGCAGTGGTGATTGCGGCGGGCGGCGCGACTTCGATCGCGGTGTTAGCGAATAGAGCGCCGGGAGCGGCTGCCGCGACTGATGTGGTGTATTTGAGCGAAATAGAGCCGGTACGCGCGCAGCAGGCGTGGCGTTCGCTGGCGCTGGACCGGGCGGTCGCAGGCGGTCCGCTGGAGCTTGGTGGCACGATCTATTTGCGCGGTCTGGGCACGCACGCGCCCTCGCGGATCGAATACGCCGTGCCGCCAAACGCGACCAGCTTTCACGCCCTGGCCGGCATAGACCACGGCACCGGCGGACCGGGTAGTGCAACAATCCACGTGGAAGTTGACGGAAAACGCGTCTTCACAAGCGGTGTGTTGAAATGGCAGGATCAGCCGGTCGAGATCGACATTCCCGTGGCCGGAGCCGCGCGACTGGTGCTGCGTGCCGACCCGACCGCAGACGGCCAGCGCGCCGACCACGTCGATTGGGCCCTGGCAAGGTTTGAATTGGGAACGTCTGCGACAACCCAGCCGAGCGATGAAGGCCGCAGTGAACCCGCAGAGCCGGGAGCCGTTGAACCCGCGACCACGTGATAAGGTAATAGAGTGATAGGGTGATAAAGGGCGATCCGCGGGCCCCCTTTATCACCCTATCACTTTATCACTTTATCACCCCAGCCTACCGCGCTGCAGGCCACACGCGCCGCAGCCGCGCGATCGCCAGTTCCTTGCCGCGCGCCTCAACCTCGATCCACGGCACGTCCTGATAAGCCGGCGGCACGCGGCGGATGTAATCACTATGGCGCGGATCGCGAACGCCGGTTGCGCCGTTCGACAGGTGCACGATCTGCCACTCCGGGCGGGGCCAGGTTTCGCGGGCCGCCGCCACAAACTCGGCGTAGCTCGGGTCCGTGTAGTCGCGTAAGCCGGCTTGCACCAGATGGTGGTGCGCGTCGAACACCATCGGCACGCCGGCCGCTCTGCAGATCGCGAGGATTTCCGATGCCCCGTAGGCCGACTCGTCATTCTCGAGCACCAGCCGCGAGCGCGCGGCTTCTGGAAGGGCCGCGATGGCCGCGAGCATCGCCTCCGCCCGCCCGCTTTTTCCGCCGTGAAGGATGAGCGCCGCCCAGGGACTGCGCGGCAGCCCGAGCCGGTCGAACACGCGCGCGTGGCGCGTGAAGATTGCGGCGCTCTGGCGGGAGACGCGGCGCGAGAGCGAGTTGAGCACGACGAACTGGTCGGGATGCGCGACGACGCGAACATCCAGCGCCTGTGCCCGTCGCGCAAAGCCGCTCAATTGCGGCGCGAGCTCGTCCAACACGCGTTCGCTCAGGGCGAAGTCCATAGGGAACAGGTCAGACGTTACGCGGTAAAGATGGATGTCCTGCGCAGAGCAAAATTCGAGCGCGCCGTAGAGCCGGCGGATGTTCTCTGAATACAGCTCGTGCAGGGTACGCCGCCGCTGACTCGGCGCCAGGGCCAGGTAGCGCGTGCGTGTAACCGTGCGGTAGCGCACCTGCGGCCCGGCGGAGAGGCAAACCAAGCCGAGGCGCGGGCCGGTGTGCGAGGGCTGCGAGGGCCGATGCGGCCCTTCCGCCGTTGCCGGGTTGCGTCTTACCATAGTGCTTGATCGTAGGGTCGCGCGCCCCTGCCCGCTGCTTACGGCACACGGCGTGCTTGTCTGGGAAGGAACCGGTCGGGTCCGCGGTCCCGACCACACGAAGGAACGGGAGCTAACCTATGCCGACGATTACTGAGAAAATCGCCCGTTGGGCCGCTGAAGTTCGTTACGAGCACCTCAACCCTGCCGCCATTGATGCCGCCAAGCGGTTTTTGTACGACACGCTGGGATGCGCGCTGGGCGGGGCGCAGGTCCATGACTGCAAGATCTTCCTCGAGCATTACCGCGGCCTGCAGCAGCCCGGGCCATGCACCGTGATCGGTTCCGGCGACAAGATGAACCCGGTCGCGGCCGCCATGCTCAACGCCCTGATGGTCCGGGCCATGGACTACAACGACATTTATTGGAAGCAGGACCCGTCGCACCCGTCCGACTTGGCCTCTGCGCCGCTAGCCATCGCCGAATGGAAGCACCTCTCCGGCAAAGACCTGCTCGTCGGGCTCGTGCTGGGGTGGGATTTCACGATGCGGCTGTGTCATATTGCGGTTCCCGGCATCCGCGAACGCGGCTGGCACCACGCCACGCTGATGGCCTACGCGACCCCGGTCGTCGCCGGCAAGATGCTGGGCCTGAGCTGGCAGCAGATACAGCACGCTATCGGCATCGCCGCGTGCCACCGCTTCACGCTGGGCTGCGCGGTGGCCGGCAAACTGACCATGATGAAGAACACCGTCAGCCCCATGGCGACGCGCGACGGCGTCGAAGCGGCTCTGTTGGCCCAGCGCGGCTACACCGGTCCGGAAGGCGTGTTCGAGGGCAAGGAAGGCATGGAGCACTGCCTGAGCAAGGGCTACCCGGGCGAGGGCAAGAGCTGGGACTACACCTGGATCACCGACAAGCTAGGCTCGACGCTGGAGGGCGGCAACGACCCGGCTAACGGCATCGGCTGGATGATCACGCAGTGCGGCATGAAGGGCTATCCGATCGAAGCCCTGATGCATTCGCCCGTTTCGGCCACGCTGCACATCATGAAGGCGAACAAGCTGAAGGCCGAGGACGTCAAGAGCGTGCTGATCGAGAGCATCGCGCGCGCCGCGGACATCCTCTCCGATCCGGCCAAGTACGACCCGCAGAGCAAGGAGTCGGCCGACCACAGTCTGCCGTACTGCATCGCCGCGGCGCTGGCCGAAGGGCGCGTCACGCCGCTGGAGTTCAAGGAAGACAAGCTGTGGGACAAGCGGCTGCGGGCGCAGATGCCGAAGGTGAAGGTGGTCGCGAACCCCGAGTTCGAGAAGGCTTTCCCGGCCAAACAGTGCACGCGGGTCACAATCACGACGAACGACGGTAAGACGTTTACGCACGCGATGGACTACCCCAAGGGCGACCCGCGCGACCCGATGACGGTTGAGGAGATCGGCGTGAAGTTCAACGCCCTGGCATCGCCGATCATGAGCGAAAGCCGCCAGCAAGCCCTCAAGGCCGCGATCTTCGATCTGGAGAACATGAAGGACATGGCGGAGCTGATGAAGCTGACGGTGGCGGACAAGTAGCGGCCGAGGGGCCAGCCGCGCGCCCATTCGTGCGCAGCTTCGGAAATCCGCATTGATCGACGGTGACGTGCGCCGCCCGCAGCGACTAGCGTCGCGGTGGGCGGCGCAAGTTTTTCTGCCCGTTTCGGTTCCCGGCGGCAGCTACTTGAAATCACGAATTGTGATTTCAAGTTGCGCATGCGGCTGGTTGTGAAGTCACGGAGTCGTGGCTTGAGGCCCTGCTTGTGTCCCTCGACCCGCTTTCACGCCGGCCGACTATTCGCCGTGACGTCGCTCGGTTTGAAGGGGAACCAGACGGTGAACTTGCTCCCGCGGTTGGGGCGCGAATGGACCTCCATCTTGCCACCGTGCGCTTGCACAATGTGATTGACGATCGCCAGGCCCAATCCCGAGCCGCGCGTCTGCCGGACGCGCGTGTCCTCCGCCCGGAAAAAGGTATCGCCCAGCCGCTGTAGTTGACTGCGCGTCATGCCGATGCCGTGGTCCTCGACCGTGACCACGATCACGTACCCGTCGCGATTGACGGCCAGACGCACGTACTTGCCGTCGCCGCCATAGCGAAAGGCGTTTTGCAGCAGGTTCACGATGACCTGTTGCACCGCCGCGGCGTCGGCTGGAACCACCGGCAGGTTCGGCTCGATCTCCAGGTGATGCTCGTACCCCGCCGCGGCAAACTGCGGCTCAAACAGTACCCAAGCCTGACGCGCCACGGCCGCAAAATCGCACGGTTCAAACACGTACTGGCGGCGCCCGGATTCGGTGCGGCTGAAATCGAGGATGCTATCCAGCAGAACCGAGAGACGTTCGGCCTCGCGCGTGATGGTGCCGTGGTAGGCGCGCACGCGCTGCGGGTCAGTGACGCGGCCATCGAGCAGCGTCTCACCCAGCAGGCGAATCATAGCCAAAGGCGTCTTGAGCTCGTGGCTGACATCGGCCACAAAACGCCGTTGCAGGCGAACGAGTTCGCGTTGGTGGGCCATGGCGCGCAGCATCATCCAGATCACGACGCCCCAGGCGCCGGCGGTGGCGGCGGCCGTCACGAGCACCAGGGCGGTGCGCCACCGGGCTTGACCACGCATAAGGCGCAGGGTCGGTTGGCTGGCGACCAGCGCTGCCCCTCCCAGGCTGTCGTCCAGTTGCGCCAGGATCACGTCCTGCGGGTCGGGCGTGCGCGCCAGGCGCCAATGCTGAGCCGGATTAAACGGCCAGTAGCGCGCCAGGGCTTTCATTGCGCTTTGTGCCAAGACGATGCAGCCGTCAGCGCCGGACTGGCGGCTTGCCATAAGCTGCGGCGTGGCGCCCTGGACCGAGATGGTTTGCAGCGTGAAAGACTTTTCGCCGGAGTCGGGCCTGGCGCGGCAGGCCGCGCGGGCGGCGGCGAGCACGTCCGGGGCCGCTCGGCGGATCGAAGCCCGCAAAGCCGCGTCTTCCAGCTGTTGGCGTAGATCATGGACGTCTGAGCCATCCACGATGCCGATCGTGCGGCGTTTGAGGAACTCCAACTGTTCGGGCGTGTAACGTGCCGGGTGGGCGCCGGCTATCTGCTGGAGCAGGGCCTGCAAGTATTCTCTCGCCGGCTCGCGCGCCTCGGCCTCCGCCAGGCAGCCGATCACCTCCACCAGAGCCTCGAACGACTCCGGCTCGGCGGCCGTCCGGGCGCTGAGCGATTGCCCCGCGCTTTCCAACACCCGCACGGCGGAAGCTGAATCACGCAGGTGCCGGTAACAGTCGGCCGCGGTAAGGCACGCTCGTACACGCAGGCTGACGTCTTCCGCGGCCAGAAGCGGCTCGCAAGCCATCAGCACGCTGCGGACTTCGTCCTCATCGAGATCAGGCTCGTACCGGGGCAGCTCCGGCGCGGGGGTACTAGTTGGCCTACCTGTCGGGGGCGTTTGCGGTAGTAGGACCTCCTGATCCTCCGCGCAGAGCACAATGAAATTCCAGTCCTGTTGCTCGTCGAGCCAGCGATCCACCCCGGCCAGGCCCTCGCTGCGCAGACGCGCGGCGACGGCGTCGAGGGCGCGGGCCATATCGGCCTGGAGGGCGATGCTCTGCTCATCGGCGGCGGCCCGAGCCGCGTTGCGCAGATCGGCCCAGTCGCGTTCCTGCAGCGCATGACCTTGGCGCGCCACCGCCCACACAGTCAGGCTGGCGAGTGCCAGGCTGACAAGCACGGTCAGCAGCACCAAGCCTTGATCACCTTTTGTTTTACCGGCACTCCGAGCCAATGCTTAAACCCTTGCATACGGCCGCTGAGGCATAGGCTTGTACCACACTGGCCCGCTACGGTGCCGCGGCCGGCACAGCGTCCGGCGCGGGCCGCGAGGCAGTCGGCGCACTGGCGGCCGGTTGCGGCGGCGCTCCGCAGCGCAGCGTTGAGAACGCCTGCCAAGCCTGGCGCGGCGGCAATGATTGCCAGCGGTGGACGTAGGCGGCGGCCTGCGTACGTAGAGCGTCGAACCAGCCCGCCAAGTCGCGGCCCTGCTCTGGCTCCCAGATTAGCGGAATTTGGTGTTCCATCACCTTGCCGGTGAGGATCGTCTTGCCGCGCGTTCCGTGCGTGCCGAACAGGTAGAGCACTTCGTCACGCACCTCAAGCCGCGCGCCCAGGTGCGTATATTCGATTCGTTCCGGTAGGACGGGCGGCAGTTCGATGTCCAGTATGCGGCCCAGAAGGTTCGTTATCAGGCGCCCTTCTATCCACTTGGGCTCGGGACCGTTCTCGACGTGAAACTCGGCGTCCAGCGAGGCGAGATGATTATCGCGGATCGTCAGGTCGGTGATGACCAGCGTGGCCCGGCCGCTCATCTGGCCGGCGGCGCAGCGCTCGCTCAAGGCCCGCAGCGAGATATTGGCGCACTTGCCCGAGGCGACCATGCGATCAATGCCCCGCGGCGACAACTCGGCCGCTGCGATGCGCAAGTCAGTCTGGCCGTCGGCAGCCTGCATCCCGCCTGGCGCCAGCAAATCGCCGAGCACCATGCCGGTAAGCGCACCCGAAAACCGCAGCCGGACGGGACGGCCCTCGATGAAGGTCAACTCATGCAACTCAATCTCGCGGCCCGCACCGCGCCAGCCTGGCGAAGCAAAACCGGCCGTGCACTCGGGCAGACTCAGGTCATAGCAGCGTCCGGCAAGCGTAACGCGGCGTGGGCCATCGGCCTCGGAATAGGCCAGTTGTCCGCTGAAGCGCCCCGATTCGATGAGCAGGCCGGTCAGGGCGCCGAGTCCTAGGACGTTCACGGGCAGGTTCGGCGCGTGCAACGTCAGCTCGTCGATTTGTACTCCGCCGTCCAACGGTGAAAAGCGCATCGTCAGCGTGATGGACTCCGGCGAGGCATAGCCGTTCAGAGAGCGGCACTGAATCGAGGCCCGGCCTCGTTCGTGCGAGTCGAACGTCACGCTGCCGGTCGCGTCTTCAAGCAGCGCAACGAAGTCGTCGCGGATGAAGCGCAAATCCATGCCCTGGATGATGATCTGGCGAGGGCCGTCGGGTGCGAAGCCCAGGCGGAGGCCGGATTCGACCACCCGGCGGTAGTCCTCGCGCAGCCAGGTGCGTGTCGATATTTCGCAGGCCCCGCCTAGCAGCCGCATTTCATAGGCCCGCTCATCGGCGGCGTCGTTGAGGCTGGTCAGCAGGGCGCGCGGGCAGGAGAGCACTTTGTCGCGGCGATCCGGCAGCCAGACTGCGACGTCGTTGTACTCGCGGCACCGGCGGGCGCGCGGCAGGACTCGCCCGATGTCGCAGGGCAAGCCGAGAGCGGCGCTCAGGTCCGCGACACACTGGCGGCGGTAACGATCGCTGCGGTAGTACCAGGCGTATCCGCCCGATACGGTCAGGGAGCCGAGCGTTACGACGAGCAATATAAGTGCCGCCGCGATACGGGCACACTTCATGGAGGGGGATTGTACGGATTGCACGGCGGGCGTGGTAGGGTGGGGTGAGGCCTGCGTTGCCGGCAGCGTTTCCGGGCGATTGCGACTGGTTGAACCGCCCCGACCGGTTGGAAACCGGCTTTACACGCTCAGGGCGATGGCCGAGGCGATCGCGTGCTCGCGGGTATGCGAGATGGAAAGCAGAATGCGCCCGATGCCTAGGGAGGCGGCGCGTTGAGCGCAGGCCCCATGCAAAGTCACCAAGGGTTTACCGAGTGCGTCCGGCAAGGTTTCGATATCCGTCCAGCGTATCTCGCCGCGCCAGCCCGTGCCCAACACCTTCATGACCGCTTCCTTGGCCGCAAACCGGCCTGCCAGGCGCTCTGTGGCATTCCGGCCGCCGAGGCAGTAGTCCCGTTCGCCGGCTGTGAAGATGCGATTCAGGAAGCGTTCACCGTGAGCGCGCCATACGCGGTCGATGCGTTCTATCTGCACAAGATCGATACCGTGCGCGACAATTTGCGTGTTCATGTTTGGAAGACTTCAATTCGTCTATGCGAGTCGTTCGGCAAGGTTGCGTCGCCAGCGGGATTTCGGGAACCCGCTAAGCGGGCGTCTCGGGCGCAACTCCGGCTTACCGGGCCGACTTTGATGGCGAGACGCACTGCCTGAAGCTGCGCTCTCAAGCAGTGGCACACGCGACTATCCATCACACACACGCGATTACGACCACACCCACGCGACTGTCTACCATCCACCAAGACTAATCACTAATAACTAATAACTTATCACTATTCACTAGTCCTGCGCCGCCGCTTCCAGTATCTCGCGCAGTAGCGGCCTGTTCCCATGCAGCCAGCGCGGAATGACCTTGTTCTTCACGAACATCAGTGGCGCATTGCGGAGTTGCTGCTGTTGGGCCGCGCGGGCGTCGTCCAGGATGGCCTCGGTTACGGCCGGATCGTTCATCGCATCCAGAAAGGCCAGCGGCTCGAACCCTAGTTCCGGCAGCGCGTCCTGCAGTGTCTGCTCGCTGAAGTTCGCATGGTTTTCCATGAGCCAGACGTGCATCCTCCAGAAACCCTCCTGGCCGTCGATGCGTCCCGCGGTTTCCGCCGCTCGGGCCGCCAGGCAGGACAGGTGATAGCGTTCCTCGTCGACGGCCGGGTTGCACTCCGGGCTGAGCGGGTAGTGGCGGAAGGTGTACTGCGCTTCCGGGTGTGAAGTAAGGAACTCGCGGATGATGGCGTCGGCCAGGGTGGTGTTGGGTTGCAGGTAATCGCCCCAGGCGACGATCGGCAGCGTCGCCATCGGCGACCCATTCGTCCAGGCCCGCGCGGCGGGCGGGAAGTCCCGCACACGCGACTCCTTCCATTCGTTCACGTAGCGCTGCGGCGCCGGCGCCGGCTGATCGGCTTCGGCCGTCTTGGCAGGCAGATTCTTCGTCTTCAGCGTTTCCACCAGTTTCGTGAGGTTCAACGGGACCGACCAGCCTTTGAACTCGTGGCCGTTGATAAAGACCATTGGCGTCGTGGTCATTCCCAGGTCGAAGGCCTCCTGCACGTCGGCCTGAATGAGTTGCAGCACCTCATCGCTGTTCATGACGCGTTCGAACTCGGCCGCGTCATAGCCAAACTCCGCCAGGGCCGTTCGTAGCTCGTCGTCGGTGAAGCGGCCGCTGCGATCGAAGAGCCAGTGGTGCATCTGCCAGAAGCCGTCGTTGCCGTGCAACAGCCCGGCGGCCTCGGCGGCGCGGGCGGCGCGGCAGGCGTTTTCGTGTTCGCGCTCGCTTGAGAACAGGTGATTGCACTCGGAGTTCATGGGGCATTGCTTGACGGATAGCGAGACGATGTCGCTGTTCGCGAGGAGCTGCTTCAGCTCAATCTCCAGCAGATTGCAGCCTTTGCATGTGTAATCCGAGAAGATGACGAGCCGTAGCGGGACGGCCTCCGGGCCGAGCCGATAGCGCCCGGTAAACCCGCGGCGCAAGGGGCCGGCCGTCGAGGCGGCCACGGCAGAACCGGCCGGCGCGCTCGCGGCAGAGCCGGTCGGCTGCGCGGGAGCTGGTCCGAGGGGCTGACCAACTTCGGTGATTGGTGGCTTTGCGCTACTTTCCGCTATCGGTTGCGAGGAACCGGCGACGATCGCCGCGGCAGTGGCTTGCGCATCGGCCTCGGCGACGGTCTGCAGCTCGCGCTGTACGCTAGTTTCGAGCACCGCCAGCGCGGCTGTCGCAAGCACGAACATGCCAGCCAACGCCGCCGCGGGCTGCCAGCGCGGCGCCGCGGTGCGCGGCAAGGTCTCGATCAGAATCCAGAATCCGAGGTTGCTTAGGTGCGTCGCCAGGCAATAAGGACAGGGGTAGCCGCCGAAGATCATGATCAGTACGAACCCAGCTGATACGAGCAACCCCAGTCGCACCAGCCAGAGCAGAAGCAGCGGCGCTCCGTGACGGCATATCGAAAACCAGGCCACGAGCAGGCCGGCGAAGTAGGCCAGGCCAAGGTACGACACCGGCCAGTTCACGTAGGGCACGCTGCCCCAAACGCTTTGACTGGCCTCGGCGCAGGGACTGCCGGGGCCGCAGCCGGGTAAGCGCAAGCCGGCGAGATGCTCCAGCGCCATCATGGCGGCCGCGACGATCGCGACGGCGAGGAAGACGATTCCGATTACGAGGCGCACCGGGCGGGCCCGGACGCTTGGGTTGGGCTGAGTCTGCGACGTCGTGCGTGCCGCAGGCGTCGTAGTCTGTTCGTTCATTCGACCTGCTCCTGCACTCCGGCTTTGCGGGCGATTATCGGCGGTCCACGAAGCGTTTGCCAGCATGTGTGATGGCGTGGCGCTAGAGGATTTTCGAATGAGCGCTGCATACCTGCGCCCGGCAGGGTTTCGTCAACGCGCGATGCGCCTATAATGTCGGACTCAAAACGCGGCAACAGCTATGGAAGATCTGTCAAAAATTCGCAACATCGGCATCGTCGCCCACATCGACGCGGGCAAGACGACCACCACCGAGCGCGTGCTCTATTACAGCGGCACCATCCACAAGATGGGCGAGGTCGATTACGGCACCACCGTCACCGACTTCGACGTCGAAGAGCAGCAGCGCGGGATCACCATTTACAGCGCGGCCGTTTCGTTCCAATGGCGCGATTGCCGCGTCAACCTGATCGACACGCCGGGCCACGTGGATTTCACGGCGGAGGTGGAGCGCAGCTTGCGGGTGCTCGACGGGGCCGTGATCATCTTCGACGCCAAGGAAGGTGTGGAGGCCCAATCCGAGACCGTGTGGCGCCAGGCGGACAAGTACAAAGTGCCGCGCCTGTGCTTCATGAACAAGATGGACAAAACCGGCGCGGATTTCGAGCACGCCGTCGCCACCGTCCGCGATCGCCTGGCAGGTAACCCGATCCCGATCCAGCTCCCGATGGGGCGCGAAAACACCTTCCGTGGCCACATTGACTTGATACGCATGAAGGCGGTGCTCTACCACGGGGGCGACGGCCGCAATTTTGAACTGGTGGATATTCCCGCCGAGTTCGAGAGTGAGGCTCAGCAGGCGCGGCGCGAACTGGAAGAGAAACTGGCCGAGTTCGACGACCACCTGATGGAAAAGTACGTCGAGGGACGCCCGTTCGAGGAGGCCGAGATGCGGGCCGCTCTTCGCGCCGGCACCGTCAGCCTGCGCTGCCAGCCGGTGCTGTGCGGCTCGTCGCTACGTTACATGGGCGTGCAGGCCCTGTTGGACGCGGTAACCGACTATCTGCCGTCGCCGCTGGATGTGCCGCCGATTACCGGGTTCGACCCGGAAAAGTCCAGCAAGGTCGTGCAGCGCAAGTGCGATCCGAGCGAACCGATGGCGGCCCTGGTTTTCAAAGTCATTGCCGAGCCGCACGCCGATCTGCACTTCCTGCGGATTTACTCCGGTGTGCTTAAGGCCGGCTCGCGCGTCGTCAACGTCGGTCGTAAGAAGAAGGAGAACGTGCCGCAGCTTTTCCATCTGTTCGCCAAGCGGCGCGAGAAGATCGAGCGCGCCATGTGCGGCGACATTGTCGCGGTCGTCGGCCTCAAGGAGACGCTCACCGGCGATACGCTGTGCGACAGCCGCGCGCCGATCCTGCTCGAACGCATCGACTTTCCGGAAACGGTCATCAGCATGTCGATCGAGCCGAAGTCTTCAGCCGATCGCGACAAGCTCGTGAACGCGCTGAAGATGCTCTCGCGTAGCGATCCAACGTTCGACTTCACCGTTGAGCCCGAAACCGGCCAGACGCTTATTCACGGCATGGGCGAGCTGCACCTGGAGGTCATGTGCCACCGGCTCGAACGCGACATGAACGTTGACGTGCGCGTCGGCAAGCCGCGTGTGGCCTATCGCGAGACGATCACGCAAGCGGCTGAAGCCGAAGGCCGCATCGCGCGGCAGGTCGGCGGGCGAGCCCAGTTTGCGGTTGTGCGGCTGCGGGTCGAGCCATTCCAGCCGGCGCCCGGGCAAGAGCATTTCCACTTCGAAAGCGCGGCGCCTGCCGATGAATTGCGGCCGCAGTTTGCGGCGGCGGTTGAGCAGGGGGTGCGCGGAGCAGTTCATAGCGGCGCGTTGGGGGGGTATCCGCTGATCAACGTGAAGGTCACGCTGCTGGGCGGGCAGGAGCATGCCGAGGAGTCGACCGAGGTGGCGTTCGAGACGGCCGGGGCGCTGGCGGTACAGCGCGCGTTGGAACAGGCCGGCCCGATTCTGCTTGAACCCATCATGCGTGTGGAAGTGGTCACGCCGGAGGAGTATTTCGGCGCGATCAACGGCGATCTGATGTCGCGCCGCGCCACGATTACGGGGACGGCGCTGCGTGCCCGCGACCGCGTGATTTCGGCCGAAGTGCCGCTGGCCACCATGTTCGGCTACGCCACGCAGATTCGCTCGCTATCTCAGGGACGTGCGTCGTACTCGATGGAACCGTACCGCTACGAACCACTGCCGCCGGAATTGGTTTCGAAGGTTTTGGGGATATAGAAGCGGCATAGAAGCGCTCTAATGCGCGCCACTGCTCGAAGCCGCCCGGCGCGCCACTGCTTGAAGCCGCAGCTTCAAGCAGTGCCGTGCACGACACGCCCCGGGTTTCGCTACTCGAGTTGAGAATGCGAGTGTCTTGCGCTCACATTCCGGGGCGGCACGCCCCGGCTCTGTCACTCCGCTAGCCGCCGGTCAACACGAGCACGAACGGATCAATGTCGAAAACGTTCACCGAGCCGTCGCCGTTTACGTCCGCGAGCATGTAGTTGCACCCGGGGTAGGCGGTGCCGTAGCCGCCGGAATCAGTCAACGCCAGTACAAAGGGATCAATATCGAAGACATTGATCGAACCGTCGCAGTTCAGGTCGCCAGGCTGCCAGCTATCGTCGCAAGACAGGGTGACAATCGAGAAATCGTCGAGCGCGGCCTCGACCAGGGAGCCCTCGCCTTCATCTGAGGCGATGAAGCGCAGCCGTACCTGGTTCGTCAGCGCCACGAAGTCCTGAACATTGAACTCGTGGTAGAACCAACCGGGCGAAGTCTGCGGGCCGCCGGGCCCAACGGTTTCGGCGTTAACCCACGTGCTGCCGCCATCGTCGCTGATGTCTACAACGAATACGTCGGTATGCGGTGTGGCGCCTTGATCGTTGGAGTACCAGCGCCAGTAGCCGATGACGGCATAGGTCGAGCCTGACAAGTCATAGTTGGGCGACTTGAGCGTAGTTTTGCCGCCATCCACGTCGTAGCTGCCGAGGCTGCCGCCGCGAGAATCAGTTACCCAACACATTACACCGGGCTCGGGTGTGTGATCTGAGCCGGGCTGGGCCGCAGTGGGATTGGGATCGGCGCGATCCCAAATACCAATGGAAGCGTCGTCGCCGGTATCGCCGACGGTCCAACCGCTGGCTACTTCGAAATCGTCAAACACGATTGTCGTAAGCGTGCCCACGCCGACGCGGTACAGTTCAGTGGGGGCGTTCTCCGGCAATATTACGGTGGCCCCGCCGCTGCCAGTGGCGCTGAAGTAGAACTCGGGCTGCACGCCGCAGGGCGCCGCGGGCAGCACGGCCCGGTAGAGGTCGTCGCCCAGGCTGGTCAGCGTGGTTTCTGAGAATGCGCCGGGCGCAAAGCGGTAGTACAGTCGCGCTGAGCCGGGCACGTACGTTTCGCCGGCATTGCTGATGTGCAGCGTAAGCGGTGTGGGCGTCAGCGCCGGCACAATGGAAGGCGGAGCGAGCGGCAGGCTCAGAACGAGCGGCGGGAGCGTGAAATCACCCGCGGCGAAGATGGCAACGTCATCGATGTTCCAGCCGCAGAAGGTTAGCCCAACGTCAGTCGTTCCCATAGTCCAGCGGATGCGAACATTGGGCTGATTGTCTGCCAGTGAGGAAATATCAATGTCCTGAAGCGTCCAGGATGAGTCGGCCACGTCCGCCGCGCCGTTCTGCCAGACGTTCGTCCAGGTCGTGCCGTTGTTGCTGACGCGCACGTAGGCATGATCGTAGATCGACTTCTCGACTCCCAGCCAGCGCGAGAAGCGCAAATGTACATCCGTCAAGCCCTGGCAGTCGATCGGGGGTGTAGTCAGATGGTACTCCGGCATGTTGTTCGTGTAGTCGCCGTTGAGGTTGTAGCCATATACATTGGGGCCGGTGTGGCCGGACGTGGGATCCGGGCCGCCACCTCCGCCGCCGCCGCCCGCGGGAATGCCCCACGCCCACTGGCCCTGTGTGCTCCAACCGGGATCAGTGTCCAAATTCCAGCTATAGGCGGTGCCGTAGCCGACTGCCAGCTCAACGCCGCGCGTGGTATTGCCGGTCGAATCGGTGGTATTCTCGAAACTGACGGTCGCGTGGTGCACGCCCATGGGCAGATTGGCGGCTTGGGAATTGATGGAAACGGTTACCAGCGTGCTCGCGCCGGCGGGCAAAGTGCCAGAGCCGTTTGGAATGCTGATCCAGTTTTCCGGACAGGTAACGCTGTAGCCGACGTCATAAGTGCCGATATTGTGCACCACGTAGACGCAGCTCGATATGAACGGCCCGCCCACGTGGCCTTCAGATTGGAAACCGGTTTCCGGCGTCACCCGTATACCAGTCAACAGCTCTGGGCAGCTCAGGCCGTGTGCGGTGAATCCCGCACAAATCTCGTTGTAGTGGGGTGAGCCGTTCCCAAGGTAACCGTCATCGTCGTCCAGCGTGAGGAAGTCGATTACAATGTCGTCGTTAATTGACGTGCCCAAGTGCAGTAATATTGAATTGACCGTCAAGCTCGACAGTATCGAAAGATACTCATCCGGCTCAGTCACAATCAGCTCGTTGCGAATGCTCCAAATGCAACCGGAAAGCAAATTGCCGCAATCGTGCTCTTCGCTTCCGCAGGTGGAACAGCCGCTGGCCAGATACTGGCAGTCGTTGTCGGCCGTGCGCAGGCCCGCGTCGCAATTGCCGAAGAAACCGTAGCCCAGGTTGGGATCGTCGACGGTCAACACGGCGATGCAGTCGGACATGCCCTCGCCGTACGCGCCCTGTCCGCTGCCGCCCTGGTCAATCACGTGATGCCCATACTCGTGATCCAACACGCTCTGCCAGCCGGTATTCGGGCAACCGCCGCCGGCCTGACAGAAGTTGATTGAGATTCCGTCAGACCAGGCGTTGCAGGGGCAGTAGCCGTCCGTGCGATTGACGTAGATCGGAAAGTTCGTTTCCGTGGAAATACCCGGAAACCCTGGATTCTGCGCTAGGATCCAGTCGCGGACGCGATTCGCGCTAACGTAGCAGTTTACCTGCGACCGAACCAGATCGCTGATATTCTCTTCGTTGTGTGTGAAGGTGTACGGCACACCCGGGGTTACAGTGGCCGAAAGCGTTTCCTCCGCCCCGGCCCAGTTGTCGACGCTGAAGTACGTGCCAGTCATGAAGGACTGCACCGTGACGGGCGAAGAGCCGCTGTGCGGGATCGAGAAGTTTCCTTCGCCGTCCGCGTAACCGGTTCCGCCGCCCGTAACCGAGACGCGTGCCCAAGCCATAACCGTGACCAGCTCGGGCGAGCAAATGTCGGCCTTGGCGCCCTCCGTGGCCATGCCCTGCACGTGCCCGGTAATGGGAGCGAAGCGAATCAGGTTTTCCTTATAGAGCACGTTTCCTGTGACTGCATCAGCAACGTACAGCCAGCGCTCCGGCTTGGCATTGGGGTTGTCGTAGTTATCGGCCGTGAACGTAATCGCCAGCACCGGTTCCACTTGTGCGTCATCTATTCCGGCCCAGATCACAACCTGAATGTCTGAATAATTGGTCATCTCCGGCGCAATCTGCTCCAGCCGGTCGAAGGGTTTGGCGGCTACGCCGCGATCGACGACAAATTCGCCCAGATTTCGCGCACTGGACGCGACCAGCACCACCGGAAAGCCGGGCTCGTTACGAGTGAGCAGGCGCACTTCGCCGCGGAACACGGGTATTCCGTCTTTTTCCTGCGCGAAGTACACGAGCGTGAACTTGTTGCCGCCGCGGCCTGCGTCCGGCATGAGCTGGACCGTGGGCAAACCGGTAAAATTACTGCCGGTCCGCAGCTCGGCTGACGACACACCTAGCGCCGGGGCGTGTTGCTGCAGGAAATTTGCGGCGCTCTCCTGGGGACTGGTTCCAAAGCTCAGCGGCGCCCCGAAGACGCGGTTGACGCGCTGGCCGTCGAGTAAAACCCGTGCGTCCGGATTGGCCCGTTGTAGCGCGGCGCGGGCAGCGCTTTCATTGACGCCACTGAAAGCGAACGGCACAAGGCAAGACGATATTGCGATTACAAACATTCTCCAGCGCATGCGAATCTCCTCGGAAACGCTTCTCTCAACGCGTGCGGAATCCGGCAGGCCTTCCGGAATCAGGATAGTGGACTGGCGCGAAGAATTCCAGACATAATCGCGCCGCGGCCAGTCAGCCGCCGCTTCCTATCCAGAAGTCGTCTTTTTATGGGTCGCTGCCGGCGCTGCTTACAGTGTAGAGTGTAGTCCAGAAGTTGCGCGGCGCCGGTTGACCAAACTTCACCGCCGCGCGGGGCGCTGGTCCGCTCACAAAATCAGCATGGCGTCCCCATAGCTGAAGAACCGGTACCTCTGGGTGATCGCCTCATTGTAGGCTGCGCGCATTTGCTCTGGATTGGCGAACGCCATCACCAGCGCCAGCAATGTGCTTCCAGGCAGATGGAAATTGGTGATGAGGACATCGACGTGCCGGAACCTGTAAGGCGGGTAAATGAATTTGTCGGTCCAGCCCTCTTGGCCCGTGCTTTCCAACGTGCTCAGCGATTCGAGCACGCGCACGGTTGTCGTGCCAACGGCCACGACGCGTCCTCCCGCAGAGCGCGCCGCGCGAATGGCCGCGAGTGCCTGACCCTGTATATCAAACCATTCCGAGTGCATCTTGTGCTCGGCAAGGTCTTCGACGTCGATAGGCGCGAACGTTCCTAGGCCGACGTGCAGCGTCACACGGGCCATTCTGATCCCGCGCTGTTCGAGGGTTCGCAGCAATGCCGGCGTGAAGTGCAGCCCCGCGGTCGGTGCGGCCACCGCGCCGGGCCGCTCCGCGTACACGGTTTGGTAGCTTTCGCGATCTGAGGGGTCGGGCGTACCCGTTCGGCCGGCAGAGTCGGGGCAGATGTACGGCGGCAAGGGCGTCTGACCGATGCTCTCCAGCAGCTCCAGCCACGGCACTGCGGGTTCGGGTCGGACCAGCCACTGCCCGCGCGGGCGCCGCTCGATGAGCACCAATTCCACGGCGCGGCCCGCGCATTTCAGCCGTTCGCCGGTAGCCAGGCGAGCGGCGGGTTTCAGCAGGACGCTCCAGCCGGCATCGTCCCCGTGCAAGAATAGCCCCTCGATCAGGCCGCCAGTTTGTCGGCGGCAGAAGAACCGGGCCGGGATCACGCGCGTATCGTTCACGACGAGCACATCGCCAGGGTTGAGAAACGCGCATACATCCGAAAACCGCCGGTGCTGCACGCGGCCGGTGCGGCGTTCCAGTACCAGCAAGCGCGAAGCGTCGCGGGGTTCGGTGGGCCGTTGGGCAATTAGCTCCGGCGGCAAATCGTATTGAAGGTCCTGGATTCGCATGCCGTTGGCGTAGTACTCTATGGCTTATTCAAAGTCCGCCGGGTGGAGCGGTTCTCCAATCGCCTGCTCAAACCGGCCTTTACAATAGGCACGTTTGGTGGCCGCCGCCAGCCAATTCGCCCTTGCAGGACGGCGGCCGTGTTGCCAGGGATTAACGTCGAGGCGTCGCATGGCTGATACGGGCGAGGCGAAAGTCCGTGGTCGTTGCGGTTGCGGCAGGCGCTATCGAATTCTGCACGCACAGCCTGACCAGGTTGTGACGTGCCCGAATTGCGGGCGGAGCATTATCGTCACCCGGGCCGATCTCAAGGCGGCCGGCGCCGGCGAGATGCTCGTTCCGCTCCAGCCCGAGCAGGTTGTGCTACGGGAAGCACTGCTGGTGGATGAAGTGGAGTTACGGCCTGCACCGGCCGGCAGTGAACCGGGGCTGACGGGCCGGCAGGTGCACACGCACGAAGCGGCGCTATTGGCCGATGCGTTGGAGCCGAATCGCCAAATTGTTCATGGCGCCGGGGCGTATTCGCCCGGTGCACCGCGCAGCGGGCCCGCAGAGGGTGCGCCGGTGCGCCCGGCCGCGTTTCTGCTGGACATGCTGGCGAGTTTCTGGTTTGCCGGGCGGCCGCGAAATGCGCTGGTACTGGCAATTACGGCCCTTGTCTTTACGGTGCCGCTGCTGATTCTGGGCCGACCGGTAATCGGCTACCTTGTGTTCCTCTTGACCGCGTTACTGGAGTTCTTGCTATTTCTCCACGCGCTGCAGTTCTTCTGGCACGTTATGACAGAGACTGCCATGGGCGAGGATGATCTTTCGGTGGTGCCGCGCGGCTGGGACTGGATCGAGGACGCCCTCAAGCCGCTGGGGTGGCTGCTGTTGATCACGCTCTTGTGCAGCGTGCCGGCCATTGCGGCCGTGTGGTATGCTCCGCGCGGTCAGTACCGCGAGCCGCTTATTTGGGCGGCGGTGCTGCTTGGCACATTTGTGTGGCCGATCGCGCTGTTGTCGGTCGCTTTGGCCAATGGGCGGGTGTTGCTGCGGCCGGACTTGCTGGTGCGCTCCGTGTGGGGCATCGGGCCGGCGTACTTCGTGGCCTGGTTCGTGGTGCTGGCGCTCGTCGCGGCGATCGTGATCTTCATTGGGCTCAGTCCCGGCGCGATGGGATGGCCGAGCGCAGTGGCGACTGTCTACCCAATCGCTGCGGGCGAGATGGTCTTCTACCTGGCGTACGTTTTGTTCCGGACGCTGGGCCTGCTCTTTCGGCATTTCGGCGGGCGCTTGCCCTGGCGAGTCTAAGCTTTACGCTCCGCCTCCTCGGGGTTCGTCAGGTCGACATCGCGCCGGCCACGTTTAATAGCGCACTGCAGCATACACAGGCTGTCAGCAATGCGGATAGGACCAGAGCCACGATACCGGCCACGTTGTTGCGCCGGCACTGAACCACGCTCGTGATGGACAGGGCGAGTGCGATTACGATTAAAAGCTGCGCTATGCAGCTTAGGGTCATAACCGCCGGCCGCGTTTGCGCGCCACGCGCGATTTCTTCGACTTCCTCGAGCTGACTCCCCGTAATCTGCCCCGGTTGCGTGGCTGACACCCGCGCTATTTCTTTCAGCGCTGGAAAAGCGAGGACGAGCAAGACCACCATCGATATTCCGGCCAACGCCAGGCAGACGAGTGCGTATCGGCCGTACTTCCGCCCCGTCTGTTCTCGTGCGTCAAGAGGGCGGGCGGCTTCGGGCGGCGGTGGTGACCAACCCGTTTCTGCCTGCCCGGGTGAGGCAGCGGGACGGGCGCCGGCGATGGGCTGTTCCTCCAACGAGGAAGCCATCGGGACCGCCACCACACGGCTGCAATAGGGACAGGCCGCCATTTTCCCGGCGTGCTCATCGTCAACTTCGATCGGCTGCCCACAGCCGCTACAGCGGAATTGAATCGGCATGATGCACTTCCAGAACAACAACCTGGCCAGGCGTTCCTCAGCCGGCCACCGCGCCAACCGTACCGCATGATACCTGCCGGCACCAAACCGTGCCACGCGGCGGCGGCGAGACCTGGGTGTACACCGTCCGGCCACGGTCGTAGCATGGCATTCTTGACAGAGGCCGGACGCGAGCATCCCGCTATGGCTCCGCTTGTCAGGTTACCAGCGATGGACCAGAACGCACCGGTGTTAATCGGCGTTGACGGGGGCGCGAGCGAGGTCAAAGCGCACGCCGTAGCCTGTTGTGATGATTTGAGCCGGCCCTGTGCGTTCGTCCTGCGCCCCGAAAAGGCTTCGCGTGTTTACGCACGTGATCCGGGTTTCGCGCCCCTGCCGGTGGCGGAACAAATAGCGCAGCATCGCTCGGGTCGCTGCGATATCTCGCCCGTCGAGCGGCAGCAGGGCGAACTTTGGCTCCAGGCCGCGGCCGACGCCATCTGCGACGTTGCGCGTCAATGCGGCAGCCGGCGGGCGCTGATTGGGATCGGCGTGCCGGGGCTGAAGACGGCCGACGCGCGGGGCATCTGCGTCATCAACAACGGCCCGCGCATTCCGGACTACCTGGATGAACTAGAACGGCGCCTCGCCGCCGCCGGCCTCGAATTGGCGGCCCCGATCGCCGAACTCGGAAGCGACGCGGACTACTGCGGCCTGGGCGAGGAATACGCGGTCGACGGCCTCTTTCGCGACGTGCAGAACGCCTACTACCTCGGCTGCGGCACGGGCATCGCGGACGCGTTGAAGCTCGGCGGGCGGCTGGTGCCGTTCGACCAGGCGAAGTCCTGGATTCTCAAATCCTGGCAAATACCCAGCGCCCTGGGACCAACGTTCGAGCAACTCATCTCGGCCGCCGCGCTGAACCGGGTCTACGCCGCGTTGGTCGGCGATTCGGGGCCGGCGGCGTATCCGGAGCGGGCTGCCGCGGCCGGAGAACCGCGAGCTTGCCTGTGGATGGCGACTGTCGGGCTGGTACTGGCCGAGCTGATTTTCGAACGGCTGTGGACGATCAAGAACGGACGTGCCCAAGTGGCGCATCGCGGCGAAAACTATCTGCAGCTCAATCCGGAACACGAATTCCGCGGGACGGTCTTGCAGCGCGTCGTCATCGGTCAGCGCCTCGGACAGATATGGGCCGATCCAGTCTTTGGAGACATCTTGCGCTGCAAGCTCGAGGTAGCGCTTGCAGCGCGGTTAATTGAGTGCGGCGATGCGGATCTGATGTCGGCCTGTCTCATGGCCACGCCGCAATTTCGCATAGTGCCGCCGCACCTGGTGAGGGCCTCGCGGTTGCGCGCCGCGCCGGCCCTCGGCGCGGCGGTCGCGGCTCTGCGGGCGTCGGGCGAGTTGGGTAAGGGCACGTGAGAACAGTTGCGCAACCGGGGTTTCTGGCCGCCCGCGGCGCACTTTACAATGCGGCCCGATTGGGGTTTGATGCGCGGTAGATTTGCCTCTGGAGAGTCAAAGGAGGAGACCCTGTGATTCGTTCAGCTCTTGTGATCGTGGGAGCGGCCGTCGCATTGTCGCTTACTGCCTGTCAGAAACCGCAGGCCCAGCCGGAAGCTCACGTGGAATTCACCCCCGCTCCCACACTGGACCAGTCGGAACGCACGCCGGTGCAACCGCTGGACGCCTACGTGGCCACGCCGCCGCCGGTTTACAATCCGGAGCCGGCGTACACTCCGCCGCCGGAGCCGGTTATCAAGCCGGCCGACAAGCCGGTGAGGCCCGCGCATCGCGAGCGCGCCCGCACGTACGTGGTAAAGAAGGGCGACACTCTGAGCGAGATTTCGCAAAAGTTCTACAACACGCCTAATCGCTGGAGGCAGATTCTCAAGGCTAACCCCCACGTAAAGAGCCCGAAGAAACTCCAGGTCGGCACGAAGCTGGTCATCCCGTAGTAGTTCGTAATCATCGTCGCCCCGGAAGGGCCGTACGCCTGCCGCCCGGGCACGTGACTGCACCCAGCCGCGCTTCAACGGGGCGCGGTTGCCGGTGTATTATTCAAGTCTAATGTACCCGCTGCGCCCCGACAGTCCGGTGCAGTACCTCAAGGGCGTAGGCCCGCAGCGCGCCGCCTGGTTCGAGCAGGCCGGCATTAAGACCATCACCGATCTGATCGAGTACTTTCCCTTCCGCTACGAGTTCGACACCGGTTTGGTGGACATCGCCGACCTCCAGCCGCGGACCACGGCCACCGTGCGCGGCACGGTCCTGCACACGCACGGCCGCGGGCCATACGGCTCGTACACGGCCGAGATTGACGATGGCGCGCAAACCTGCACGCTGCGCTGGTTTCAGAGCAAGTACGTACCGCGCGGGCTGTGCGTCGGAGCGTCGGTCATCGCCAGTGGTGACGTGCAGGAATTCAACGACCGGCTCGAGATCGTTCAGCCGCGCGTCCAGGTATTCCCGCCGAACACGCCGGTTGAAGTCCCGCGGCGCGGCGCTCGAATGGTTGGTGTGTACCGTGCGGCTGGGAAGCTCACATCGCGCGTGGTGCAGCGGGCGGTCGAGGCGGTGCTTTCCGCGCCGCAGCTTCCGGTGGAAGAGTTCCTGCCCGCGGCTCTGCTAAAGAAGCACAACTTCCCGGCGCGCGACGAAGCGATTCGGCAAATGCACTCGCCGCGGGGCGATGAACAACTGCGCCGGGCGCGCGAGCGACTGGCGTATGAAGAATTTTTGCTGCTGGAGCTGGCAATGGCCCTGCGGCGGCAGCGTGCGGTCGTGTTGCAGCCCGGACAGAAGCTGCACGTGACGCCCGAAATCGACCGCCGCATTCGCGCCCGGTTCCCGTTCGAGCTGACGCCCTCGCAGAACGAGGTCGTGCGCGAAATCGCCGCCGACCTCACCAGCGGGCGGCCGATGACGCGCCTGCTCCAAGGCGACGTGGGCAGCGGCAAGACGGTGGTGTCGCTGTACGCGTGCCTGGTGGCGGTCGCGAACCGCAAGCAGGCCGCCATCATGGCGCCGACGGAAATTCTGGCCGAGCAGCATTTTCGAAACATCCAGCAATATCTGGCCGGCAGCCAGGTGCGCTACGTACTGCTGCGCGGCGGCCTGTCGCGGGCCGAGCGTTCGAAAATCCTGGCGGCCATTGAGGCCGGCGAACTCGACCTGGTAGTCGGCACGCAGGCCTTGATTCAGGAAGATGTGAACTTCAAGAACCTGGCCGTCGTGGTTGTCGACGAGCAGCACAAATTCGGCGTCATGCAGCGGGCCCGCATTCGCACCAAGGGGCCGATGCCGCATTACCTGGTCATGACTGCCACGCCCATCCCGCGCACGCTGGCCATGACGGTCTTCGGCGACCTGGACGTGTCGGTCATCAAGCACCCGCCGCCGGGCCGCGGGAAGATCGTAACCAAGGTCGTGACGGCGGAGCAATGGGAAACGGTAATGACCTACGTTCGCGGGCGGCTCGAACGTGGCGAGCAGGCGTTCGTCGTTTGCCCGCTGATCGGCAAGGACGCCGAAGCCGGCGGCGTGGGCGATGAAGGCGGCGCCGAAGATTCTGAAGATCCTGGCGCAATGCGCAAGGAGACACGGGCCGGGCTGCTTTCGGTCAAGCAGGCGTACAAGCGTCTGGCAGAGGGTCCATGGCGCGGGCTGCAGATCGGCCTGCTGCACGGCTCGCTCAAGCCCGCGGAAAAAGAAAGCGTGATGCGCGCGTTCGCCGGCGGCGAGCTGCACGCCCTCGTCGCGACCACGGTGGTGGAAGTCGGCGTCGACGTGCCCAACGCCACGATCATGATCGTCGAGCACGCCGAGCGCTTCGGCTTGTCGCAGTTGCACCAACTGCGCGGGCGCATCGCCCGCGGGCGGCGCGAGGCGCTGTGCGTGCTGGTGGCGCATGGCGCGAGTGCCCGGGCCGTGCGGCAAAAGACTGGTTACCCACCGGGAAGGACCGGTTTCGAACCGGTTCCCCAGGCCAAGGCGGCCGAGCGGCTGGCGATCATGGCGCAGACCACGGACGGCTTCCGGATCGCGGAAGCCGATTTGCGGCAGCGCGGCCCGGGTGAAATATTCGGCACGCGGCAACACGGTCTGCCCGAGTTGCGCGTGGGGAACCTGGTGCAGGATTTTGGTCTGCTTGAAAAAGCGCGGCAGGACGCCTTCGACTTGATCCGCCGCGACCCGAAGCTGGAGCGGCCAGAACATCAGGGGCTGCTGCCGCGCTTGAGGCGCATGTTCGGCGGGAAGTTGGCGCTAATCGACGCGGCCTGACGGGCTTCACTCATCGCCAAACATGCGGCCAAAGTTGAAACGAATCTGCCTTTCGGCCATATTAGCCCCGTTGGTGCTGGTCTGATCCAGTTAACTTGGAACCCTGTTTGAACAACACGCGAGGATTCGCGCATGGTTCCGAATGCGGCGGTGCTGCCCGAAGTCCTCGATGACCCCAGGGTTCAACCCAACCCGGCTGCCACCGTAAATGCCGCCCGCTGGCGCGCGGCGGCGCCCGTGCTGGCGGTCGTCATGATTGCGGCGCTGGTGCGCGCTTGGGCTCTGGTCAGCCTGCCGCTCATTATCACCAACGACGGCACGGAATACCTCGCGAACGGCATGCGCCTGGCCGAGGGCGCCGGGCTGAGCGTCGTCCGGCCTATTCGCACGCCGGGATATCCGCTCTTCCTGGCCGGTATCTTTCAGGTGTTCGGGCCTGGGCCAGTCTCTATCCTCATCTTCCAGCATATTCTCGGCGTCGCCTCATGTGGGCTCATCGCGTATGCGGCCGCCCGGCTCACGCGTCCCCTGGTGGGCAGTATCGCCGGATTGTTGCTGGCGCTGGATCCCTGGCTGTTTGCACTTGAGAGTTATGCGTTGTCAGAGACGCTCACCGTGGCTTTGCTGGCCTTTGTGATCGCGGTGACGGTCGGCCCGGCACGACCGCGAGCTTATCACGCCTTGCTAATTGGAATGGCCTTGGGCGCGGCGTGTCTGACGCGGCCGGCCTGCCAGGTATTGGTGCCGTTTGTCGGACTGGCCTGGCTGGTGCGAGCGGGGGCGGGCAGGAACTGGCGCGGTCTGCTGATTGGCGCGGCGGCGGGGACGATCGGGATAGGTGGGGTACTCGGCCCGTGGGTGCTGTTCAACAAGAGCCGGAATGTTGATGGAGTGGCCTCCGGCTATAGCGAGATGCAGTTTAAGGGGCTGCTGCGGTTCGGCCTGCTTGAGCGTGATTTCCCGGGCGACCCTGAACTGGCAGCAGCCTTCGCCGAACTGGGCGAGGCAAACCCGACGTGGGCCCAGATGCGAACGTTCGTCAACACTCACATCCGGCCGTGGAGTGCCCGCACGGGGCGTTTGTCGGAATGGAACCGCGCCAGCATTGCGGCGAATTTCGGGGAGTACGTGCGACACTGCGGCTACGCTTTGGCGTGGCAACTGAACCGGTTTCCAGAGCACGGGCCTAAACCGGGCTACTCTTCCTGGCCGGACTGGTCGCTGCAGCGCCTGGCGCGCGACGGGTCGAACAAACAGTACGAGGGCGACTCGACGCGCCTGGGGCTGGACGCATTCGCCATGGAGCGCAAGTGCGGCAAGCTGGGGGCGCTGCTGGGCTGGCTCGGCGAGCATGCGTCCGGCGGGCGGCCGCAAATGCTGGTGTTCGGAATGGCTCTGGTGGCGATGGTCCTGGCGCTGGTTGGACGGCGTTGGAGCGTGGCGCTGTTGGTGATCGGATCCTTCGCATTCACACTTGCTCACGTAATGATGCTCTTTCCGGTCGGACGTTATCTGGTCCCGATGATGCCGGTCTGGTACGTGTGCGTGGGGCTGGTGCTTGCGGCGGTGGTGCGTTGGCCGAAGCGCCGCATGACCGCGGCGGCCGCCGCAGCGACCGAGGTTGCGACGGGGCGCGGCCTGAATTAGTATGCTCGCAGGAGCGCGGTCGCAGAAGCGCAAGTTCGCCTCTTCGGTTCGAGCCGCATGAAACTGGTCGTCATCATTCCCGCACTGAATGAAGCCGCAACAATAGCCGGCGTCATCCAGCGCATTCCGGCGCGCATTCACGGCATAACACGCTGCGAAACCATCGTCGTCGATGACGGCTCGTCGGACTCAACCGCCGAGGAGGCCCGCGCCGCCGGCGCGCGCGTTGTGCAGCATCCGCTCAACCGCGGCGTGGGGGCGGCCTTCAAAACGGGCGTGGAAGCCGCGCTCGAGGCCGGTGCGGACATCGTCGTCAATATGGATGCCGACGGGCAGTTTCGCCCGGAAGATATTCCGCGCCTGATTGCTCCGATTCTCGCCGGGAAAGCCGGCTTCGTCACTTGCACGCGCTTCGCCGACCCGGCGCACCTGCCGCAGATGCCCTGGATCAAACGCTGGGGTAATGCCGGCATGACCTGGCTCATCGGCCGCCTGTGCGGACGCAAATTTACCGACGTCTCCTGCGGCTTCCGGGCCTACACGCGCGAAACGCTGCTGCGCCTGAACCTCTACGGCCGGTACACATACACCCAGGAAATGTTCCTGAACCTCGCCGTCCAGGACGTTCCCATGGCAGAGGTCTCCCTGCCCGTGCGGGGCACGCGCGAATTCGGGAAGTCGCGCGTCGCGGGCAGCATCACGAAGTACATCCGCAAGACGGTGCCGATCATCTTCCGCACGCTGCGCGACGTTCGCCCCTTTGCGTTCTTCGGGACAATCGCGGCGGTGTTGCTGCTGGGCGGCCTGGCCGCGGAGGGCTTCGTCTTCGGCCACTGGTGTCTCACGGGCCGCACGCACCCCTATCAGGCTCTGATCACCGTAGGCGCGGTTGGCATCATCCTCGGCTTCCTCGTGCTCGTTATTGCACTGGTCGCGGATATGCTGAACCGTCTGCGCCGCTTGCTGGAGAACGTGCTGTACTACGTACGCTCGGCACACTATGCGCGCGCCGTTTCGCCTGCCGATCGGCTGCGCGATGAAAATACCGAGGTTGTCTACGAGGCCCGCCTGCCGGTTGAGGCAATCGCGCCGCACGAGTCCTACGATGAGGAAGCGGCGCTAGTCCCGTTGGAGAAGTCCTCGTGAGCCTCGGACCCGCCGCTGCCGCTGCAAGCGCGGCTCCTGATCCGGGTTCCCCGCCCGCAAAGCGCGTCGCACTGCTAGGCGCAACTCTCACTGGTAATCGCGGGGCGGAAGCCATGCTGCGGGCGGCCGTGCAGCAGATCTCACGCCTTGTTCCGGGCGTACGCTTCACGCTGCTCAGTCTTTACCCCGCAGACGATGCCGCAGAAAACCGCGACCCAGCGCTGAAGATCGCGCCGCTGTCGCCCCTGAGCATGGTGGCGGTGGCCTTTCCGCTTGCCCTGCTCGCGGGCTTGCTGCGCCGGTTGCGGCTGCCGTACCGATTTTTGCTGCGCACCCCGGCCCTGCGGGCGCTGGACGCGGCTGACCTGGTGATTGATCTATCAGGGATCAGCTTCGTCGACGGCCGCGGCACGATCATCATCTACAACGTGCTGGTCGTGCTGCTGCCGGTGCTCCTCGGCAAGCCGCTGCTGAAGTACGCGCAGGCCCTGGGTCCGTTTCGTGGCCGTCTAAACCGCTTTTGTGCGCGATGGCTGCTGCCGAAGACGGCCCGCATCGTGGCGCGAGGACGGATCACGCGGGCGCACCTGGACGAACTCGGACTGCCGCCGGAACTCGTGGTGGATTCCACCGATGCCGCGTTCGCCATGGAGGTCGATCCGCAGGCGCAAGCCGCAGTCGAAGCACTGCGGCGCGAGAGGGCCTTCTCGCGGCCGGTGGTGGCGGTTTCGGCCAGCAGCGTCGTGGAGCGCTTGTGCGAGGCGCGGGGCATCGATTATCCGGCACGGATGGTGGAGCTGATCCGCTGGCTGATCGACGAAAAGGGCTACGGTGTGTGCCTGGTGGCGCATTCTGCGCGGCCGGGGCGCGAGTCAGTCAAGAACAACGACCTGCCGGTGTGCCGACGGATAGCGCGCGAGGTGGGGCGCGACTTCTGCTGTTTTCCGGACCGCGCTTTGAATGCGGGCGAGCTGCGGGCGCTCATCGGATCTTGCCGTTTCCTGGTCGCGGCCCGTTTTCACGCCATGATCGCCGGCCTGGCGACGGGCACGCCGACGCTCCAAGTGGGCTGGTCGCATAAGTACACCGAGGTCCTCGAGCTTTTTGATCTACAGGAATACGCGCTCGACTATGCGCGCGTGACCGAAGCCGGTTTGCGCGAGATGTTTGAACGCGTTGAGCGCGAGGAAACCGAGATTCGCGCGAAGCTGGCCGACCGGCTGCCAGCGGTAATCGAACTTTCGCTGATAAATGCCCGGCTGGCGGCGGAGCTGCTCGGGGGACCGCGGGCGACGACCTCTGAACCGGGGCCGTGCAAGACGCCGGCCAAGACGGGGCGGCCCCTGAAGTTGGCTTCCACACTGGCCAAGGTGCTCGTCCTCGGGTGCTGCTTTGCGTACCTCGGCGCAGTGCTGGTGCGCAATTTCGAGGATTTGCAAGCCGCCCGGCAGACGCTGCGTTTGTGGCCGATCATTGCCTCGTTTCCGCTGGCCGTGCTGTATTTGATTGGGCGCGGCCTGGTGTGGCACCTGATGGTGCGACGGATGGTGGGGCGCTTTTCGGCGGGCGCGGACGTGCGCTGCTGGTTGAGCTCGCTGCTGGGGAAGTACCTGCCAGGCAAGGTGTTCGCGCTGCTGGGGCGGCTTTACATGTACCAGTCGAACGGCGTGCGTTCGGCGCAGGTGACGGCGTGCTTTCTGCTGGAGGCCGCTTGCGCGGCGCTGGCAGCGCTGCTGATAGCCGTGGTCGGCATGCTGTGGACCTGGGGGCCCGACCGGATTGGAGCACTGGCCGCGCCTGCGGCGCTGCTGGTCGCGGGGCTGATCATCGCCACGCATCCCGGCGTGCTGGGGCGGCTGATGAATATCGGGCTTCGCATGGCCGGCCGGTCGCCGATTGTGTTGAACGTGCGCTGGCACGACGTGGCCGGGTGGACGGCGCTGATGGCGGTGAACTGGCTCGGTTTGGGGCTGGGATTTCACCTGCTGCTGGGAGCCCTGACGGCCGCGCCGGCTCACCTTTATGTCTTTCTTACCGGCACGTTTGCGGCGGCCGGCATCATTGGCATTCTGGCGATCTTCGCGCCGGCCGGGCTGGGCGTGCGTGAAGGCGTGATGACCGCGTTGCTGGCGACGGTACTGCCGCCGGGCATTGCGGTCGCGGCGGCGCTGCTGACCCGCTTGTGGATGACGCTGGCCGAGGCGGGCTGTGCCGGCGTGGCGCTGCTGCTGGGACGGCGCGCGACGGCCCCGGCCGCGGCGCCCAGCCGGGAACTGGAGCACGTACCGGGATGAGCGCGGCGGGCGGTCCGAATCTCAGCACGGTCGCGGAGCACGGGATGTGCATCGGCTGCGGCGCCTGCGTGCACGCAGACCCGGAACAAAGACTGGTCTTCAACGCGACACGGCAGATGTTCGAACCGAGCGCTGCCGGCACAGCGGACGCGGCCGCGGTCTGCCCGGGGGTGCGCGTCGACTATGCCGGACTGCAGGCGCGGCGCTTTGGCGAAGCGCCCGTCGGGCCGCTGGGCGTGATTGAACAAGTACTGCTGGCGCAGAGCACGGACCGCGGACGGAACCTCGCGGCCAGTTCGGGCGGCGTGATCAAGGAACTGCTGCGCGAGTACCTGGCGCGCGACGAGGTTGACGGCGCCATCGCCCTGCAGCATGTGCGCGGCCTGGACTTTGAGCCGCGGCTGATCCGCGAACCGGATGACGTCGACCGCCTGCCCGGCTCGATTTACCACGCCGTGCGGTTTGACGGAGCGCTGCGGCTGCTAAGTGAGAACGAAGGCCGCTTCGTGCTGGTGGCCACGCCCTGCCAGCTCGAAGGCATTTACAGCTACATCTTTCGCTGCCGGCCGGAACTGGCGGAACGACTGCACGCGACCATTGGGTTGCTCTGCGGCTGGCAGTACACGCACCACGCGATTCGGGCCATCTGCGCGTACCACAACATCGACTTCGATTCCATCGAGGATATTGCCTTCCGTGGCGGCGGCCCCGTCGGCAGGCTGCGCATCCGCACTCCGCAGCGCGAGTACCGCGTTCATCGCCGGATCAACTTCTCGTATCAGGTGGCGTTCGACCGCTCGTTCAACATCCCGCGCTGTCACCTGTGCATCAACCATACGAACCTGCTGGCCGACCTGGTGGTTGGTGACGCCTGGCTGCCGAGCACGGTGCACACCAAGAGCGGCATCAGCCTCGTGATTTGCCGCTCGAAGGCGGCCGTGCAGACCATGTCGCGCCTGGCCGACAAAAAACGGATCGTCAGCACGCCGGTGACGGCCGAAGAGGTTGTCGAGTCGCAGACGCATCGCGTGGCCTTCGGCGATTTCTCCTACGCCTACGCGGAGTACCTGCGCGAGCAGGGGGCGTACGTGCCCGAACTCAACGGTCCTAATCGCGCCGCGGCGCGCCTCGTACCCCGCGCCGCCGTCGAGAAATTCCATCGGCAGACGAGCGCCAAGATGCGGCTGCAGCAGGCCGGGCGCTATCGCCAGCTTTACCTGCGTAAGCTGTCGGTCGAAATCGGCCCGCTGCTGTGGCGTTACGTGCGCTGGTTCTTCGTGCGCGTCATGAAGATCAAGTCGCTATTGGGCATGCGCCGCGAAGTCTCGCGCCAGCAATTGGCCGGCTTTGAGTAAGCGCGGCTCGCGCGCCAGGGCCGCCCGGGCCAGCAGTGCCAAGTTGAAGCAAGCCCGCTTTTCGGCGATTATTGGTTGGCCGGAGGACAAGGCAGCGTGGGCAAACCGCCCGCGGCGCGGCGTTTTGGAATGAGCGAAACTACAAGCAACGAGTGCGCTACCGTCGCCCGAAATCGCTCCGCGGCGGAGGCGAAGCCTGTCGTGGGCCAGGTCTCGGCCGGGCACGCCGCGTCTGCGGCTGCGCCCGAACCCACCTTGCCTGCGGCAGCGCCCGAATCCGCCGCACCGGCCATCACCGTCCGTGGTGTCGGCAAGTGTTACGAGATATACGCCCGCCCGATCGACCGCCTCAAACAAACTCTCTACCGCGGGCGCCGCAAGTTCTATCGCGAGTTCTGGGCGCTGCACGACATTTCCTTCGAAGTGGCACCGGGGGAGTCGATCGGCATTATTGGCCGTAACGGTTCGGGTAAAAGCACGCTCCTGCAGATCATTGCCGGCACGTTGCGGCCCAACACCGGCGAGGTGAGAGTGCGCGGCCGCGTTCACGCCCTGCTGGAATTGGGCTCGGGCTTCAATCCGGAGTTCAGCGGGCGCGAGAACGTGTACCTTAACGGCGCGGTGTTGGGGCTGCCGCGGCGCGAAATCGAGGCCCGGTTCGATCAGATCGCGGATTTTGCTGACATCGGGGATTTCCTGGACCAGCCGATCAAGACGTACTCCACCGGCATGGTGGTGCGACTGGCGTTCGCGGTGCAGGCGCTCCTGGCACCGGACGTGCTCATCGTGGACGAAGCGTTGTCGGTGGGTGACGAGGGATTCGCACGCAAGTGTTATGCGTGGCTGGAGAACTTTCGGCGGGCTAAGGGAACGCTTCTCTTTGTCACGCACAATAGTCAGACCGTGGTCCAGTTGTGCGATCGGGCGCTGCTCCTGGATCACGGCGAGTTGGTGGCGCACGGGGCGAGCAAGGCGGTCGTGGACGTTTACCAGAAGCTGCTCTATTGCTCGCCGCAGCAATTTGCGGAGACGCGCCGTCGTCTGCGGGCGGCCGCCGGTTGCGCCGAGCAGGCGCTGGCCGAAGAGACCAGCGTCTCGCCGGCTGATAACGGCGAGTCCGGGGTGGCAGTTGCCGCGTATGCCGATCCAGAGGTCAAGAGCGTTTCGGAAGTGGTCTATGGCACCGGCGAAGCCGAGATATTTGATGCGCACACCTGTGACGAAAACGGTGTTCCGGCCAGTGTGCTCGTCGCCGGACGGCCATTTGAGGTGCGATATCGCGTGCGATTCTTCCAGGAAGCGCGCGGCGTCCGCTTCGGGCTGATGCTTAAGACCAAAGAGGGCATCCACCTGTGTGGAGTATCCAACGTTCACCTGGGCTGGCGCACGGAGCACGTTGCCGCCGGACAGGTGGCGGTGTTGCGTTTTCGCCTGCGGCTGAACGTCTCTCCGGGCACGTATTACCTGAACAATGGCGTCGCGGCCCTGGGTGCGGATGGAGAGCGGTTCCTGCATCGGCGCGTCGATGCGCTGGCGGTGCGCGTCATCCCGCCCGACAAACGCGAAATCGACGGCCTGGTCTTCACTGACCCGCAGGTGCACTGTGAGCTGATGCCGGACGAGGAGACCGGACGTGGGTGAGCGCGTCGTGCTGCTGGGAATTGACGGGCTGGATTGGTCCCGACTGCGCGCCGGCGTTTCAGCCGGGCGCCTGCCCGTGTTCGCCGAACTCCTGGAAACCGGGGCGTACGCCGAAGTGGCCGTCACGCCCTGCGTACCGGTACTGGCGAAACTGCGGAACGGTCTCAACTCGCCGACTTTATGGACCACCATCGCGGCGGGGCAGTACTACTTCCAGCACGGCGTGTTTGAGTTTCTGAACCTCTTTGAGTCGCCAATTCAGCCGCCGCTGTTTGCCAGCCGCCATGTGCGCACGCCGCGGATGTGGGATGTGCTCAGCCAGTACCAGCACACGAGCCTGGTGTTCGGCTATTACGTCACTCATCCGGCGACGGCGCTTCAGGGGCTGATGGTGAGCGATCTGTTCGGCGACGTGGACGACCCGAGCGTGGTCTGGCCGGCCGAGCGGCTGGATGAAATGGCGCGGGCCCTGGGGGCGCCCGACTATGCCGCATACCGGCGCGGACAGGGCCGGCTTGGCACCGACGTCGGGATCGAGCAGGTCTGCCAGGGAGCCCCAGAGCAGGCCGAGCTGCGCAAGTCAGCCGAGCGCATCCTGAGAGAATTCACGTCCCTGCCGCCGCAGAGTATTGCGCGACTGCTGGCCGGCGACGGGGATGCGAATGAGCGACGGCTGCTCGAATACCGCTTGATTTACCCGGTCATTCGGGATGAGCGTTTTCACCGGCTACTGCTGCGCGAGCTGCCGCGTGGGGACTGGACGCTGGCAACAATCTACTATCGTACGATTGACTTCGTTTCGCACGGATTTTGGACGGAGGGACATTCGCTCGCACCAAGTTTTCAGCACGCCTATGGCGAGGTGATCGACCGGGCTTACGCCCGCGCGGATGCCTGGGTGGGCGAAATCCGCGGGCAACTCGCTCCCGGCGATCGGCTGATCGTTCTGTCCGATCACGGCTTCCGGACTAATCCCACGGCAGCCGACGCGACGCAGGTCAAGCACATCGCCGACCTGTGTCGCGGTGACCATGCCGAACCCGCTGTACTGATTGTTTCGGGCGGCGGGCGGCGCGGGCGAGTTGACGGGGTCAGTCTGCTGGACATCGCTCCCAGCGTTTATGACCTGGTAGGAATCCCACCCGCGGCCAGCCTGGATGGTGGCGCGGTACCCGGTCTGCTGCACGCTGGCGCGCCGCGCGGGCTGCCGCCGGTGAGTTCCTACGCGGCGCCGCCGGGGTGTCAGCGTGAGGAAATCAAGTCCGAGGAGCAGGACGCCATCCGCCGCCGGCTGGCGGATCTGGGGTATCTGGAGTAGACCGCGATGGAGCCCGTTTTCGACGCCGCCGGTTTCTCTTTCGGGTCGGCCTGCAACAGCGCCGCAAGCAGTGCGGATTACCAGCGCTCGCGTCTAGAAATGCTCAGCACCTTTCTGGCGCAACTGACGATCGCATACCACGAGCAGGCGCAGTGGCTTTGGCGCGAAAGCACACGAGTGGGCAAGCAGTGGCAGGTGCTCGAAGCCCGCATTCGGGAGCTCGAAGCCGACCGCGAAAAAACCTGGGCTGAGGCCCAGCGCCTGGCCAGCGCATGGGAACGCCAGAATCGCTACATTCATCAGCAAAACCAGCGCATAGCGGAGCTGGAAGCCCAATTACGCAACGGGAGGTGAGGAATGCGCGTTTGGATCGTCACGTCCGAGTTGCCGCATGAACATGCCGGCGGCATCGGGCGCTACGTAGACAACTTCGCCCGCACGCTGGGGGCGGCCGGGCACGAGGCGCTCGTCTTGTACCGCAGCGCGACCGATACTGACGACCGGCCCGCGCCTGGGGTGCGGACGGTGGGTTTCGCGACCCGTGACGCGCGACTGGCCGAAGGCGGCGCCGCGCGACCCGATGAGCATCCCGCCTTTCCGTATAACCTGTTGAGCTTTGGTCCCGCGCTGGCCTACCAAACGGGTGCGGAGCTGTTCCGACTACTGGAGAGCGGCGCGGAACGCCCGGACATCATCGAGGTGCAGGACTACGCGGCCCTCGGCTACTTCCTGTTGCAGCGCAAGCTGACCGAATCCGGCCCGCTCGACGACATCCCGATCGTGGTCCACATGCACAGCGCCCAGTTTGACCTGATGCAGGTTAACCAATGGCCGCGCTACCGCTTTCCCGAGTACTGGCTGGGGCAGATGGAGAAGTTCTGCCTGCGCGCCGCCGACGCCGTGCTCAGCCCGAGCGAGTTTTTGCGCAGCGAGGTGCAGCGCTCACTGGGGCGCGACCTGGAAATCAGCGTCATCCCCTACCCGTTCATCGCCGATTATGAGCGTGAACCTGAGCCGGGCCAGACGGGCGAGTTGCTGTACGTGGGGCGACTCGAATACCGCAAGGGCGTCATGGGCCTGGTGCAGACCTGCGCCCGGCTGTGGGATGAGGGCCTGGACTTCCGCCTGACCATGCTGGGCGGCGATACGGATTTCGCCCCGCGCTGCAAAACCATCGGCACGCTGCTGCGCGAGCGCTATGCCCGATGGATCGACTGCGGTCGCCTTAACCTGGCCGGCACCGTGCCCTTCGACGAGGTCGCGACGCACATGCGGCGGGCGGCCGTTACGCTGGTGCCGAGCCTGTGGGAGAACTTCCCAAATACATCCATCGAAGCGATGGCCGCCGGACGCGTGGCGCTAGTGTCGGCGCAGGGTGGGCAGGCCGAAATGGTGGCGGAAGACGGGCGGAACGGGTTCATCTTTGACTGGAACACCCCCGGCGACCTGGAACGACAGCTTCGCCGGGTGCTCACCCTCACCCCTGATGAGCGCGTCGCGATCGGCCGCCGGGCGCAGGAGCGCATTCGCAGCCTGTGCGATCCGCAGCGGGTGCTGCCGCGCCGGCTGGAGCACTACGAAAAAGTCCGGGCGCGGCATCTGCCACGCCTGCTGTTCCCGACCACGACACCGGCCGACCTGCTGCCGCCTCCGCCGCCGGCCGAGCCGGGACCGCAGGAGGAACCGGACCTGCTGTCGGTGGTCATCCCCTTCTACAACCTGGGGGCGTACGTGGACGAAACGCTGGCCAGCGTTCTCAACAGCGCTTACCGCCCGCTTGAGGTGATAATCGTCGACGATGGCAGCACAGACCCCGACAGCATCAGCAAGCTGGCCGAGATTGAAGCGCGTGGACTTCCGAATGTGCGCGTGGTGCGTACGCCGAATCAGGGCTTGCCGGGGGCGCGTAACGTCGGCGCCGAGCACGCCCGCGGAGAATTCCTGTGTTTCGTGGACGCCGACGATACGGTAGAGCCGGAGTATTTTTGCCGCGCTACGGCAGTACTTCGCCGGCACGCCAACGTCGGCTTCGTCTATTCGTGGGTGCGTTGGTTCGAGGGGGCCGTAAGCATCTGGATCACCTGGAATGCGGAATTCCCGTACCTGCTGGGCCACAACATGACGGTGGCCATGGCGGTCCAGCGCCGCCGTTGGTTTCTGGAATTCGGCCGCAACCGCTCCGAGATGGCCTACGCGCTCGAAGATTTCGAGATGTGGATCAGCATGCTCAAGAACGGGGCGCTGGGAGTGGCCTTGCCAGCCCCGCTGGTCAACTACCGCGTGCGCGGCGACTCCATGCTACGGCAATCGCAAACGCCGCAACGGCTATACCTGCACGATATCGTGACGCAGCTACATCCGGAGCTTTATCAGCGGTTCGGGGCGGAACTTTTTAACCTGCAGAATGCCAACGGGCCGGCCCACGCCTGGAATCAACCTGCCCTTGATGTGGTCATGGCCAAGGAATCTCCGAGCCTCAGGGCTGAATTGGCTCGCGAACGTGCGCTGGTTGCGGAACTGCGCGAGTGGGCCCGGCAGGTTGAGGAGGCCCGCGACTGGCACAACCACCATCGCCAGATGGCCGAGGAGGCGCTCGGGGAGGCGCTCGCCCAACTGCAGGCCATGCGGAAGACGTACGCCGCGTGGCGCCGGCAACTGCCATATCGCGTCCTGCGCCGCGCCCGCATCCTGACTGATTTGCAGTTGGAATAAAGCAAGCGAGGCAGGGCATGATCGACCCGCGCCAACCAAATTACGCCAGCACGCCGGCCGCCGCAGACCGGCCGGACTTTGACTACGCGCCGTCGGACCCAAACGCCTCGCCGCTGGTGTCGATCCTGACGCCCTTTTTCAACCCCGGCAGCATCTTCCACGAAACGGCCTGCTCCGTTTTCAAGCAGAGCCTGCAGCAGTTCGAGTGGGTCATCGTCAATGACGCCACACCGCACGAGGCCGCCCGCGCCCTGCTGAATGAGTACCGCGGGCGCGATCCGCGCATCCGCGTCATCGACCACGAGGTCAACAAAGGCTTGTCCGCGGCCCGTAATACGGGCGTTGCGGCGGCCCGCAGCCCGTACGTGTTCCTGCTCGACGACGACGATCTGCTCGAACCGACGGCGCTGGAAAAAATGTACTGGTTTCTCGAAACCCATCCCGAATTCGCAGTGGTCAACGGCTGGGAGGTGGGCTTCGGCGCCTTGGAGTACCTCTGGCCGCGCGGCTTCGATCGCGGCGCTCAAATTCTCACGGAGAACTGCACGACCGGGCGCGCGATGGTCCGCTGTGCGGCCCATAAGGCCATCGGCGGGCATGACGAGAGCATTCGCGGCGGGATGGAGGATTGGGAGTATTGGCTGCGCATGGCGGATCACGGGATGTGGGGGTACACGATTCCCGAATACCTCGACTGGTATCGCCGGCGCGAAAACCATACCGCACGCTGGGAAAACCTCGACGGCGGCGACCGCCAGAAGGCCTTCTGCGCCTGGCTGCGAAGCAAGTACCCACGTCTGTACAACGGCCGCTTCCCGCGAATCCAGCCCCGTCCGCATACCGCGTTCGAGAGCCTGCGGCCGTTCAAGCCGGGAATAAACCGCCTGGTGAAGAACAGCCCGCGCCTGCTGATGATCATCCCGCGGATGGACCTGGGCGGCGCGGAGCGACTATGCCTGATCTTCCTTGAAACGCTGCGGGCCGCCGGTTGGGAAGTGACGCTGGTCGCCACACAGCCGGGCGAGCACGCCTGGGCGCCGCAGTTCGCACGTTACACGCCCGACGTTTTTCTGCTGGATCGTTTCTTGCGGCTGCCGGACTATCCGGCCGCCGTGGCCACGCTGATAGACTCGCGCCAGCCGGACGTGGTTATGGTCAGCGGCACCGAGCTAGGTTACCAACTGCTGCCCTATTTGCGCGCTCATTGCCCCGGACCGGCCTATGTCGATTACTGCCATTCTGAGCTCGCGGAGTGGAAGAACGGCGGATACGGGCGGTGCGCGGCGGCGTTTCAGCCGACTCTGGATCTGAATCTCGTAACTTCCGAGCACCTGAAGAACTGGCTGGTGGGGCGCGGCGCGGACCCAAGCCGAATAGAGGTCCTCTACGCGAACGTCGACACTGAGTTCTGGCGGCCGTGCCCTGAAACGCGGCAAGCCGTGCGGGCGGAGCTGAACCTGCCCGCCGAGCGCCCGGTGGTGACCTTCGTCGGCCGACTGGACGCCGAGAAGCAGCCGCGCGTCCTGCTGGGCACCCTGAGACGGCTGGCGAAAGAGGGCGTGGATTTCACCGCGCTGCTGGTGGGCGACGGCCCGGAGCGCGCCGCCGTGGAGCAGGCGATCGCCGAGCATCGGCTTGCGGAGCGCGTGCGGCTGCTGGGCGCTCAGCCGGCCGAGCGCATTCGCGATCTGCTATGCGCGTCGGACGTGTTCTTTCTGCCGTCGCTGTGGGAGGGCATCGCGCTGACGGTCTACGAAGCGATGGCCTGCGGTGTGGCCGTGCTCGGCGCGGACGTCGGCGGCCAGCGCGAACTAGTAACACCGGAGTGCGGCCTTCTCCTGCCGCGCAGCAGCTCCGAGGCGGAGGCCGAGAGTTACGCGCGCGTGCTAGCTGATTGGCTGCGCCAGCCACATCGGCTGAAGGCGATGGGCCGCGCCTCCCGCGCGCGGGTCGAAGAGCACTTCCGGTTGGACCAGATGCGCGCCCGGCTGCTGACACTGCTGGGAGAGGCGATCGAACAGCGCCGCGCGGCGCCGCGGCCGGTGATACCGCCGGGCATGTCGGAGGAATGGGCGGCCGAAGTCATCGAATTGCACCGCATGACGGCAGTGGCGGACCAGTACTACCTCCAGCTCTGCGGTCGCGAAACAAATGCTGCGTCAGGCGGGGCCGGTGCGGGCCAAGCGGATGATACGAGCCGGCTGCATGCCCGCCTGGCGGAACTGGATGCGAAGCTGGCCGGCCAGGTCGCACAGTGCGACGCGGCGGAACGGGGCGAATTGACTCCGGCGCAGCTTCGCCATGCGTTGCTGCAAGTGCGTGATGAACTGGACCTGCTCAGGGAACGAAACGAAACGCTCGAGGCGCTATACCGGTCTGAGCAGCGGGGCTCCGCCGACCTCCGGCACCGGCTGGACGACATCTACCGAAGCACAGGGTGGGCACTGTTACAGGTTCTGTACCGGTGGCGCTACGCCCTTTTCCCCTCCGGTAGCCGGCGCGAGAAAGTCGGGCGCTGGTGCATGCACTTGAAGCGCCGCCTATTACCCCGCGCCCGATAGCCCCCTGCGGACAAACGGTGGCACGCCCGCAACGAGGTAGCACGGGCCTTACGCCTCGCTCTCGTAGCCGCGGGCCACCTGGTACATCGCCAAGTCGAAGAATACGGCAATTCGCCGGCTCAGCTCGAGCAGCCTGTAGGCGTCGATCGGCCGGCCTCCGCTGACGTGTGCGGCCGCGAAGTTCCAAACCTGCTTTTTCAGCAGCGCGACCGCGCTGAGGACCTCGTGCAGCGCGAATTCGTCCGCCTTGCGCTCTCCGGCCACGTCCCGGTAGAAGGCTTTCAGCTTGGCATTCGGCGTCTGGCCGGTCAGCCAGCGGCTCAGCTCGGCCACCGCCTGCGTGCCGCGCGCCAGCAGTTCGGCCGCGTCTCCGCGGTGGTATGAGGGCGTGGTCGGATTTGATCGCACATCCGCCAGCCACAACCGGGCCAGTTCCTCGCAGTGCTCCTGGATGAGCGCCGCCAGCTCGTCCGACAGCAGCGGCTGGCTTTCACTGCTGCGAAGCTTCGCAAACGAATCCTGTATGGCCCACGCCTCCTGGTGCGCCGAACAACAGGCCAGCACCGCCTTCTCGTTGGCCGCAAATGCCAGCGGCGGATGGCGCGAGATGGGGAAGTAACCGACTTCCTCTGCGTCGTCGCCCGCCTGCTCGGCGCCGCCGACCTTCGTCAACTCGAACGTGACGATCAGCAGGTCACCATAAAAGTCGCTGGCCATGGAGTCGGCCGTAAGCAACTGCACGATATGCCCCACCACACCCGTCTCTTCCTGCAACTCGCGCCGCGCGGCATCCGCGATGGTTTCGCCCAACTCGGCGAACCCCATCGGCAGGCACCATTGTCCACGGTGCGGGTCCCGCCGCCGTTTGACCAGCAGAACCTCGCGCCGCTCATTCAGCAGCACCGTCGCCGCCACCGGCAGTGGATTCTCGTAAAACACCGTCGCGCACGCGGAACAGACGACGCGCTGGCGTCCCTGCAAACTTCGCGTCGTGACGGGCGCACCGCATTGGGCGCAAAAACGGGGCTTCAGCGGCATCGCGGCTGCCTGCAACGGAAGACTACGTCATCTTTGGCGAGCACGATCCGTCCTTCGGCCGCCAGGATACGCGCCGCGCGGGCGAGCGCCTCCGACGCCCTCGCCTCCGGCGCGAGCAGCCGCAGCTTGAACTCGAGATAGGCCAGCAATTCGTCGCACTGCTCGCTCGTGAAGACCAGGGCATTGGCATAGTCCACGCGTTCGACGATTTTGAACCAGGGTTCCAGCAGCGCCGTACCGTTGTCGCCGGAAAAACGATCGATCAAGGCCTGCCAGCGGGCGCGCAAATCGGGGATATCGATCAGGTCTGCCAGGCTAGTGCCGCAATGGGCGGCGTGGGTAATTGCGATCAGCAGCCCATCCGGAGCCAGCACGCGCGCCACTTCCGGCAGCAGCCCCGGAAAAAAATACAGGACGTATGAGGCCAGCACCAAGTCAAAGTGCGCGTCCGGCCAGGACAACTCTTCGTGCAGCCGACGGCAGACGAAGCGTCCCTGGCCGCCGGCCGCGCGTAGGCGGGCTAAGTACGGTTGCTCGTTGCCGGCGCCAGCGTCCACGCCGACGAACTGGGCGTCGGGCCGAACGCGTGGCACGACCGCTTCGGTCATGAATCCAAAGCCGCAACCAACGTCGAGGATTATCCGGGCGTGGCCAAGCTGGAGGCCGTGCAACGCCGCGGCGCGCACGTCAACCGGATTTGTGGACCTGTTCCTGATAATGGCGGCGATGTTGGAGTGCGCCGGCGTCTCGAAAGCTGTCAGAGAGAGGCTCGCCATACCACTAATTATTATCACGCGCTGCCTGCGACCTCCAAGCAAAATCTGCATAGGCCGGTGATTGGCGATGCCCGCCCGGCGGCGGCGTTTCGCGACATTTGAGTCGTGTTACAAGCAGCGCGAACCTGACTCCCGACTCTGTTTTCTGATTACTCCATCGGTGCTATCGAATCGATGTTCGACGCGTGCGGTCCGCTCGAGGCGCCACTGCCCACTGGTCAGGCCCGATGCGCGGGGTTAAATTGCCTCTGGAACCGGGGCGCGGCCCGGCCCGCAAGGCATTGCCGACACCGGTTTTCGGAGCGCTGAGAAATGAAAGACGGCAACAGAGTTGGCACGCGGGCGAAATCCGCCCGTACTTCGCCGCCCAAGAGCGGACGCGGAGTTCCGGCCCCATACGCGGGACGTATCGCGGCTCTGCGGGCCGAGTGCGGCCGGCGGCGATTGGATGGGTATCTTGTCCTGAACCGGATGGATCAGATCTGGCTCACGGGCTTCACCGGCGAGGACGGGATGGTGCTCGTGACCCCGCGAGCCGTTGTGTTGCTGACCGATGGCCGGTTTGCAGAGGCGGCCTCGATCCAAGCGCCCTTCGCCAAGGCGGTGCTGCGGAAGCTGCGGACGCAGAAGGCGAATGCCGAGATTATTGGCCGGTACAAGCTGTCGCGGGTGGGGCTTGATCCGGGTCAGATAAGTCTGGCGGATTTTAACGAGCTGAAGAAGTGGGTGAGGCCGACCCGCTTGGTAGCGGCGGGCGGGTTGATCGGGCAAATGCGGACGCGCAAGGACGAGGGCGAGGTGGCGTCGCTCGGCAAGGCGATCGACGTCGCCCAGCGCGCGTTCGAGCGCCTGCGTAAGTGGATTTCGCCCGGCGTGACCGAGCAGCAAGTGGCCGCCCGGCTGGAATACGAGATGAAGATGCTGGGGGCGCAGGGGCCGTCGTTCCCGACGATCGTCGCATGCGGCGCGAACAGCTCGCTGCCGCACTATGAGCCGGGGACGCGTCCGGTGACCGAAAATGAGCCGATCCTGGTCGATTGGGGTGCGCAAGTCGGCTGGTATTGCAGCGATCTGACGCGCATGATCTGGCTGGGCAAGCCACGGCGGGAAATGGTGAAGATCAACGCGGTCGTTCGCGAGGCGCACGATCGGGCGATCGAAGCCGCCAAGGCGGGCATGACGGCGCACGCGCTCGACAAGGTGGCGCGCGACGTAATCAGCAAGGCGGGCTACGGCAAACAGTTCGCACACTCGCTTGGCCACGGCCTGGGGCTGGACGTGCACGAGGCGCCGCGGGTGGGGATGAACTCGACCACGGTTTTACAGCCAGGGATGGTGGTGACGATCGAACCGGGCATATATTTGCCGGGCGTCGGAGGCGTGCGAATCGAGGACGATATTCTGATCACGGATGATGGATGCCGGGTGTTAACGTCGATCGAGATTGAGAATCCGAAATAACTCGGATTGGGGCTTCAAGGGTCACAACGCGGGCAACACCCGCGAACCGACTGAAACCAACGCTCTGCCCAAGAGCAGTGGCCCCGCCGATCGCTGCTTGAGGGCAGTGGCACAGTAGAGAGCCGAATGGACATAAAGCAGTTGAAGGATCTGGTGCAGCTCATGGTCGAGAACGACTTGACCCGCGTTGAGCTGCGCGAAGGAGAGACGCATATTCTGCTACGGCGCGGGTTCCCGCCAGTGATTGCGGCGACCGGCGGCGCCGTGGCGCAGCCAGCGGTTGGAGCCGTGCCGGGGGCGGCGCCGCCGGCACCGCAGCAGACGAGCGGCGAAGTGGCGAGTAATTCACCGCCCGCCGATCCGAACGAGCACCTGATCCGCTCGCCGATGGTGGGCACGTTTTACGCGCAACCCGATCCGGACTCGCCGCCGTTCGTCAACGTGGGCGACGAGGTTGGCCCGGATACGGTGGTTTGCCTGGTCGAGGCGATGAAGGTCTTCAACGAGATCAAGGCCGAAGTGAGCGGGCGGATCACTAAGGTGCTGGTGAAGAACGCGCAAGCGGTCGAGTTTGACCAACCCTTGTTCGCGGTTTCGTTGGCGCACGAGTAGGCCGAACTGGCGAAACCCCTCTGGCGAGATCGTGATGTTCAAGCGCATTCTGGTAGCCAACCGCGGCGAGATCGCGCTGCGGATTCTGCGGGCCTGCCGCGATCTGGGTATCGAGGCCATTGCCGTCTACAGCCGGGCGGATCGCGATGCAGCGTATTTGAACCTGGCGCATGACGCGATCTGCATCGGTCCCGAGCAACCGCAACTTTCGTACTTGAACGCGCCGGCCATCATCTCGGCCGCTGAAGTGGCCGACGTTCAGGCGATTCACCCGGGGTACGGCTTTCTGGCGGAAAACGCGACCTTCGCGCAGATGTGCCGCGACTGTCGGATCGAGTTCATCGGGCCGAGCCCCGAGGCCATGCGCTTGCTGGGCGACAAGGTCGAAGCACGCAAGCTGGCCAAGCGGGCCAAGGTGCCCATCGTGCCGGGCAGCGTTGGGCCGGTGTCCAATGAAGACGAGGCGGTTGCGGTGGCCGAAAAGATCGGCTTTCCGGTAATGATCAAGGCGGCCGCGGGCGGGGGTGGGCGTGGGATGCGGCCGGCGCACAACGAGGCGACGCTGCGGTCGAACCTGCGCAATGCCCGGGCCGAGGCGGAAGCGGCCTTCAAGGACGGCAGTCTGTACGTCGAGAAGCTGATCGAGCGGGCGCGGCACGTAGAGGTTCAGTTCCTGGTTGATCAGCGGGGCAACGCGGTACACCTGTGGGAACGCGATTGCTCGATTCAACGGCGGCATCAGAAACTGATCGAGGAATCGCCGTCGCCGCACATCAGTCCGCGCACACGCTCGAAGCTGTGTGCGGCGGCGGTGCGGCTGGCGCTTGCGGCGCGGTATCACTCGGCGGGGACCTGCGAATTTCTGGTGGATAACGACGAAAATCTTTACTTCATGGAAGTGAATGCGCGGATACAGGTCGAGCATCCGGTGACTGAGCTGGTGACCGGGATAGACCTAGTGCAGTGGCAGATTCGCATTGCGGCGGGCGAGAAGCTGACGTTTCGTCAGGACGATGTCCGCCAGGACGGCGCTGCGATTGAGTGCCGCATCAACGCCGAGTCGCCGGACGACGACTTCCGGCCGTGTCCGGGGCGGATCACGGAGTTCATCGTGCCGGGCGGGCCGGGCGTGCGCGTTGATACTCATGCGTACAGCGGGTACGCGGTCAGCCCGTATTATGACTCGCTGATCGCGAAATTGCTGGTACACCGGCGGTCGCGCGCCGAGGCGATCGCGACGATGCGGCGAGCGTTGTCGGAATTCACGATCGGGCCGGTGAAGACGACCATTCCGCTGCATTTGGCGCTGATGGAGCACACTGATTTTGTCAAAGGCAGCGTTGATATCGGGTTCTTGGAGCGGACGCTGCTTGGTTCGGTGCGCGAACTGAAACCAACGGCGGATGCGGCGGCGCTGGTGTAGTGCGCCAGAGTGATAAAGTGATAAAGTGATAGGGTGATAAAGGGATTGGGCGGACCGTCCTTTATCACCCTATCACTTTATCACCTTATCACGTCATCTCAGCGTCGGCGGCGGGTTAGCCATAGGCCGGCCAGTGCGGCGGCGGGCAGGGCAGCTCCGACGGATGAGCACGTATTGGTGATGATGTCTCCGGGGAAATTCGGCAAGCTGGAGCCGCAGGGGTAGAACGCGGGGTCATAGACCGCCGCGCCGCGGATGCAGCCGTCGGCCTCGTCGCAGATCGTGATGCATTCCGGGTCCAGAGTGCCGACAACTCGAACTGCGTCGCCAAAATCGAAGCCGCCGGCATCGGGCAGGACATACGTTCCGCCGCCACCCTCGAAAAGGATGCAGCCGTTGCCTACTGCCAGTACGCCGCAGGCATCAAAGTCCTGAAAGCGCAACCCGCCATTGTCGTTCTGGGCGGGCGTTTCGTCAGCTTGGGCGCAGACTATGCTGGGGACGATCAGGGCGAGAGCAATTTTTACGAGTCGCGTCATCGAAAATCTCCAGGGCCGGCATTGTACGCTAAGCCCGCGCGCGGCGGCAGTGCGCCGCGAGGAGCGCGTCGCCAGAGGAATTGTCGGCCGGAGGGCTTTGCGCACAAGCACTTTCGAGTCGCTAAAGCCCCCGCCAGGCTCGCCCGCCCTCCGGGCGATGACCAAAGGGCGGCGCCGTTACCAAGATCCCACTACAACCTTTCAGGATCGTAATCTGCCCGGGCCCCTGTAATCTGATCGCGAGACTGCTAGAATAGGCTGTAATGCTCACGGCCGGCCGTCTTAATCGGTTGGTTCGTGTCGGCTGTTCGGGTCTGAAGAAACTGCGTATTCCGGTACGGCGCGATAGGAGCGGCGAGTGGAGGCTGGGGACACGGGTCAGCCACTATGGCCAATCGTAATCTACGCGGGCGCTTGCCTGGCGCTGGCGGCGAGCATGCTCCTGGCCTCGTACGTCCTCGGCGAGCGGCACCGGCAACATGCGACAGGTGAACCGTACGAATCGGGCATAGTCTCGACCGGTTCGGCGCGACTGCGGTTCCCAGTCAAGTACTACCTGGTGGCGGTGGACTTCGTGATTTTCGATTTGGAGGCGGCCTTTCTGTTTGCCTGGGCGGTGGCAGTGCGCCAGGTGGGGTGGACCGGGTTTATAGGAGCGGCCGTCTTTATCGGCGTGCTGCTGGTCGGCCTGGTGTACCTGATACGTGGAGGTACGCTGGACTGGGCGACGCGCGGAGGACGAGGTTACGCATGACTGACGAGGCGCCGAGCACGACCGAGCCGCGCGATCAGGCCTACCTGGGTCGGACTGGATTGCCCGGCACCGGCGAGTTTGAGAAAGTGGCCCAAGGCAACTTTCTGCTGACGCGACTGCACGATCTGGTGGCCTGGTGCCGACGGAATTCCGTCTGGCCGTTCAATTTCGGGCTTTCCTGCTGCTATGTGGAGATGGCGACCAGCTTCACCAGTAAGTACGACATTGCGCGGTTTGGTGCGGAGGTGATCCGTGGCTCGCCGCGCCAGGCTGACTTGATCGTGATTGCCGGCACGGTATTCATGAAGATGGCCCCGGTCATTCAGCGCCTTTATGAGCAGATGATGGCGCCGCGCTGGGTGATCTCCATGGGGTCGTGCGCCAATTCCGGCGGAATGTTTGACATTTACAGCGTGGTACAGGGGGTGGACAAGTTTCTGCCGGTGGACGTGTATGTGCAGGGCTGTCCGCCGCGGCCGGATACGTTCATGGAGGGGCTATTGCTGCTGACAAGGCTGGTGGGTACGGAGAAGCGGCCGCTCAGTTGGGTAGTAGGGCCGCAGACTGTCGAGCGGCCGCCGGTGCCGATCATGCGCGACCTGAAACGTGCCCAGCGGCAACGAGTGACGGAACTGCCTAACCCGGATCAGGTGTGAGTCAAGCACGATGAGCAGTGCGCCGACAACTCGACCGGCCGGAACTGGTGTGGCCGCGGAACTGGAAAGCCGGTTCGCGGACGCCATTCTGGACACTCAGGCCGCCGCGGACGGCTTACCCACGCTGTGGATTACGCCGCAGCGGGTGCGCGACGTGCTGCGCTGGCTGAAAACAGACGCGCCGCAGCCATACCGGATGCTCTACGACCTGACGGCGCTCGACGAGCGCGTCCGCAAAAACGGGCATCAGCAGTTGCGGCCGGACTTCAGCGTGGTGTACCACCTGTTCTCATTTGAGCGGAACGCGGACATACGCCTGAAGGTGGCGCTGCACGGCGACTCGCCTGCAATACAGACAATCACCGACATTTGGCCGGCGGCGAACTGGTACGAACGCGAAGTGTGGGACATGTTCGGGATCCGGTTCGAGGGGCATCCGGATCTGCGGCGTATTCTGAATCCGCCGGGCTGGGTGGGCCATCCGCTGCGCAAGGATCATCCGGCCCGCGCCACGGACATGCCTCCGTTTCTGCTGTCGCACGCGAAGGAGACGGCCGAACAGGAGCGGCTGCGCTTTCACCCTGAGGAGTGGGGGCTGAAGCGGCAGAGCGAACAGAGCGACTTCATGTTTCTGAACCTGGGTCCGCATCACCCGGGAACGCATGGCGTTCTGCGACTGGTATTGCAGCTCGATGGTGAGGAGATCGTCGACGTTGTTCCGGATATTGGCTATCACCACCGCGGGCAGGAGAAGATGGGGGAGCGGCAGAGCTGGCACAGTTATATTCCATATACTGATCGCATCGACTATCTCGGGGGCGTGACGAACAATTTGCCGTATGTGCTGGCGGTCGAGCGGCTGGCGGGGATCACGGTGCCGCCGCGAGCCCAGGTCATTCGGGTCATGCTTTCGGAGCTGTTCCGCATTATCAGTCACCTGGTGTGGTATGGCACGTTCTCGCAGGACCTGGGGCAGATGTCGCCGGTGTTCTATATGTTCACCGATCGCGAGCGGGCGTTCTCCATAATTGAAGCGATCTGCGGGGCGCGCATGCACCCCAACTGGTTCCGCATCGGCGGAGTGGCGGACGACTTGCCGCAAGGCTGGGAGCGGCTGGTGCGGGAATTTCTGGATTACATGCCGCCGCGGCTGCGCGAGTACGACAAAGTCGTCCTGCAGAACCGGATTTTCAAGGCCCGCACCCAAGGCATCGGCGCCTGCACGCGTGACGAGGGCATTGAATGGGGGATGACCGGACCGATGCTACGGGCGTGCGGCTTTGAGTGGGATTTTCGTAAGAAACAGCCATATTCAGGCTACGAGCAATTTGAATTTGATATTCCGGTGGGCGAGCGCGGCGACATGTATGACCGGGCTTTGGTGCGCGTGGCTGAGATGCGGCAGAGTTTGCGGATCATAGAGCAGTGTCTGCGCAATATGCCGGGTGGGCCGGTCAAGTCGGACCATCCGTTGACCACGCCGCCGCAAAAGCGCTACACCATGCATGACATCGAAACGCTCATTGACCATTTTTTGAATGTGAGTTGGGGTCCCGTGATTCCACCCGGCGAATGCTCATTCCGCACGGAAGGAACCAAGGGCGCCTACAGCTTTTACCTGGTGAGCGATGGCAATACGATGAGCTACCGTACGCGCGTCCGGACGCCCTCTTTCCCGCATTTGCAGATGGTGCCGCTGATGACGCGCGGCCGCATGATACCGGACCTGGTTGCTATTTTGGGAAGCGTTGACTATGTGCTCGCGGACGTGGATCGCTAGAGGCCGTCGCCGATGCTGAGTGATATCGAGAAGCGCGAGATTGAACAGGAGCTGGCGCATAATCACCAGAAGCGCGGGGCTGCGCCGGAAGCGCTCAAGATCGTGCAACGGCATCGCGGCTGGGTCTCGGACGAGGCGCTGCGGGATACGGCCGAGCTGCTGGAGATGAGTCCGGCTGAGCTGGACGAAGTGGCGACGTTTTACAATCTCATATTCCGCAAGCCGGTCGGGCGGCACGTGATACTGATCTGCAATAGCGTGAGTTGCCACATCATGGGATACCCCGGACTGCGCGAGCACTTGCGGGCGCGGCTCGGTATAGACTTCGGCCAGACCACTGCGGATGGCAAGTTTACGCTGCTGCCTATGGTGTGCCTGGGCGCCTGCGACCGCGCCCCGGCTATGATGATTGACGAGCAACTATACGGCGAGTTGACGCCGGAGAAAATAGACGAGGCTTTGGCAAGCTACGCTAAGTAGAGAGAGCTGTGGAGAAGCCGCTTACAAAGAACATCCGTCGGGGTGAGGAGCCGCTCGACCTGCGCGGCTATGAGCGGGCCGGCGGTTATCAGGCGCTGCGCAAGGCGATCAAGGAGATGACGCCGCAAGCGGTGCAGGAGACGGTGAAGGCCGCCAAGCTTCGCGGGCGCGGCGGAGCGGGCTTTCCGACGGGTGTGAAGTGGAGCGCCATGCCGCCGCTCGAAGGGTCGCGTCATCCGCGCTTTCTGACAGTCAACGCCGACGAGATGGAGCCGGGGACGTTCAAGGACCGGCTGCTGCTGGAGGGCGATCCGCACCAGATGGTGGAGGCGGTGATCGTCAGCGCCTACGCGATCCAGGCGGATGTAGCATACATTTTCCTGCGCTGGGCCTATCACCTGGCGGCGCGGCGCTTGCAGGCCGCAATCCGCGAAGCGCATGCCGCAGGTTATTTGGGCTGGAACATCCTGGGGTCGGGCTACAGTCTGGAATTGCACGTCCATAGTAGCGCCGGACGCTATATGTGCGGCGAGGAAACCGGGTTGCTGAATGCGCTGGAGGGAAAACGGGCGAACCCGCGCACCAAGCCGCCCTATCCCCAGATGGTGGGGCTGTGGGGCCTGCCGACGGTAGTCAACAATGTGGAGACGCTGTGCTGTGTTCCACATATAGTGAATCATGGCGCGGAATGGTTTCGCAAGTTGAGTCTGACTGCGGATGGCGGGACGAAACTGTACGGCGTCAGCGGGCGCGTCAAGCGGCCGGGCTTATGGGAATTGCCAATGGGCACGCCGTTGAGGGAGATACTCGAAGAGCACGCGGGCGGCATGCGCGAGGGCTACCGGTTTCGAGGCGTGTTGCCGGGCGGAGTGTCGACCGACTTTCTGACGGCGGATCATCTGGACTTGCCGATGGATTTTGACGCCCCGCAGAAGGCCGGCAGCCGGTTGGGTACCGGAACGATGATCGTGCTCGACGACCGCACCTGCCCGGTCGGAATGGTGCAGAATTTGGAGGAGTTCTTCGCCCAGGAGTCGTGCGGCTGGTGTACGCCCTGCCGCGACGGGTTGCCGTGGGCGGCGCGGCTGCTGCGGGCTTTCGAGGAGGGCCAGGGCGCGCCCGGTGATCTGGAAATTCTGGAACAGCTATGCTGGCGGCTGGGGCCGGGTCATACGTTCTGCGCTTTGGCGCCCGGGGCGGTCGAGCCGCTGCAGAGTGCCTTGAAGTACTATCGCGCCGATTTTGAGCGGCATATTGCCGAGCGGCGCTGTCCCTGGAGAGCCTGAATGCCGCGGATTTACGTGGATGGCCGGGCCTACGATGTGCCGGAGGGGAGCAACCTGCTGCACGCCTGCCTCTCGCTGGGTCTGGATCTGCCGTATTTTTGCTGGCATCCGGCGCTGCATTCGGTGGGGGCGTGCCGGCAATGCGCGGTCAAGCTATTCAAGGACGAGAGCGACCAGCGCGGCAGGATCGTGATGGCGTGCATGACGCCGGTAACGGAGGGCATGCGCGTCTCCATCGACGATGCGCAGGCGCGCGAGTTCCGGGCCGCGATCATTGAACTGCTCATGGCGAATCACCCGCATGATTGCCCGGTCTGCGACGAGGGCGGCGAGTGCCATCTGCAGGACATGACGGTCATGACCGGGCACGTACACCGGCGGTTCCGGTTCGCCAAACGCACGCACCGCAACCAGGATCTGGGGCCATTCGTCACGCACGAAATGAACCGCTGCATTGCGTGCTATAGGTGCGTGCGTTACTACTGTGATTACGCGGGCGGGCGGGATTTCGGCGTATTTGGCTGGCACGACGAGGTGTACTTCGGGCGCGAGCGCGACGGCGTGCTCGAGAGCGAGTTCAGTGGCAACCTGGTCGAGGTGTGCCCGACGGGGGTGTTCACGGACAAGACGCTGGCCCGGCACTATACGCGCAAGTGGGACCTCGAAACGGCGCCGTCTATTTGCGTCCATTGTGGACTCGGGTGCAATACCATACCCGGCGCCCGCTATGGCGAGCTGCGGCGGATTCGCAATCGCTATAATGGCGAAGTCAACGGCTATTTCCTGTGCGATCGCGGGCGGTACGGCTACGAATTCGTCAACTCGCAGCGCCGCATCCGGCAACCGTTGATGCGCAAGTCGAGCGGGGCGCTCTTGGAAACGGTAACCGCAGAAGATGCGTTGGAATGCGCGCGGCGGTTGCTGACGGACCGGAAGCGAGCTATCGGGATCGGCTCGCCGCGGGCGTCGCTGGAATCAAATTTCGCGCTGCGTACGCTGGTCGGGCCGGAACGTTTCTATAGCGGGCTGTCCGACCGGCAGGCGGAACTCATTTCCATTGCGCTGGAGGTGCTGCAGCGCGGGCCGGTGCGCACGCCCACGCTGCGCGAGGTCGAATTGGCGGACGCCGTGTTGGTGCTGGGCGAGGACGTGCCGAATACCGGACCGCGGCTGGCCCTGGCATTGCGGCAGGCAGCGCGCCGCAAAGGCATCAAGCTGGCCGAAAGTCTAAATGTGCCGGAGTGGAACGACGCGCCAGTTCGCGACATAACGCAACACGACTGGAGTCCGCTGTTTATTGCGACGCCCGCCGCCACCAGAATTGATGAGTTGGCAACGCGGACATTTCGCGCGGCGCCCGATGACCTGGCGCGGCTGGGGCATGCCGTGGCGCACGCCTTGGACAAGCGCGCGGCGGCGCCGGCGGGTCTGCCTGAGGAAGTCGCGAAACTCGCGGCGGAGATTGCGGCCGCACTACGGGGTGCCGAGCGGCCGCTGGTCGTGTCCGGCGTTGGCTGCGGCGACGCTGGGGTAGTTCGGGCGGCCGCGAATGTTGCCTGGGCGCTTCACGCGCAAGGGCGGGCTGCGGCCTTGAGCCTGGTTGTGCCGGAATGTAACAGTCTGGGTGCCGGACTATTAGGAGGGGGCGATCTGAGTGCCGCCCGTGCGGCATTGGAGAGCGGCGCGGCGGACACGCTCATTGTGCTCGAAAACGATTTGTATCGCAGAATGCCGCCGGCTGAAGCGGACCAGCTACTGAGTGCGGCGCGGCACGTCATTGTGCTCGAACATACGCGCACTGCGACCGCCGAGCGGGCTGAACTGGTGTTGCCGGTCGGCACATTCGCTGAATCGACCGGCACATTCGTCAGCAGCGAGGGCCGCGCCCAGCGCTTCTACCAGGTGCTTCCGAGGCAGGGGGCGGTGCGCGAGAGCTGGCATTGGCTGGGGGAGCTGAGCCGGCCAGGGCAATTTGACGAACTGGTGGCGGCGATTGCGGCGGAGCTGCCGGTGTTCAAGCGCTTGCCGGAGCTTGCCCCGCCGGCGACTTTCCGCATTGCCGGGCAACGCGTGGCGCGTGATTCGCACCGCTACAGCGGGCGGACGGCGATGTACGCGGACGTCAGCATTCACGAGCCGCAGCCGCCGCCCGACCCGGATTCGCCACTGGCGTTCAGCATGGAGGGGTTCCACGGCCAACCGCCGCCGCCGCTGGTGCCGCGCTTCTGGGCGCCGGGCTGGAACTCGGTCCAGTCGCTGAACAAATTCCAGAGTGAAGTCGGCGGGCCGCTGCGCGGTGGAGATCCTGGGCTGCGGTTGATCGAGCCGGCGCCGGCCACGAGTGTGCGATTCTACGACCGGCCGCCCGCGCCATTCGTCGCGCGGGCGAACGAGGTTCTGGTGTTGCCAATGCACCATGTTTTCGGGTCGGAGGAACTGAGCAGTGCGTCGCCGGGGATAACAATGTTGAGCCCCGCCCCTTACATCGCCATGCGGCCGCAAACAGCGCGCGGCCTGGGGCTCAGTGAAGGTGACATAACACTGGTTCAGGTCGCGGGCGTCGAGCAACGGCTGCCATTGAAATTCGACGATAGCCTGCCGGCGGGCGTGGCCGGACTGGCAGTTGGGCTAACGAGCCGGCCGGAAGTGTCTTTGCCGCAGTGGGGCACTGTGCGAAAGGCGGTGCCGGCATGAGCGAGGGCATGCGCTACGCCTTGATTATAGTCATCGTGCTGGCGGCCCTGATGTCGCTGGCCGGACTACTGATTTGGGTCGAGCGGCGGTTGCTGGCAGTATGGCAGGATCGCTATGGTCCCAACCGCGTGGGGCCCTTCGGATTGCTGCAGCCCGCGGCCGACATCGTAAAAATTCTGTTCAAGCAGGACTGGATTCCGCCCTTCGCGGACAAAGTCGTCTTTTGCCTGGCGCCGCTGGTCATCGTAGCGACGACATTGACTTCGTTCGCGGTTGTAGTGTTTGCGCCTGGAATTGCTGTCGCGGACCTGAACATCGGGCTGTTGTTCTTTCTGGCGATGTCCTCGCTCGGAGTCTACAGCATCATTCTGGGCGGCTGGTCGTCCGACAATAAGTACGCCTTGCTCGGGTCGTTGCGGGCTGCGGGTCAGATGCTCAGCTACGAAGTGTTCATGGGCCTTTCGCTGATGGGCGTCGTAATGCTGGCGGGGTCCTTCAGCCTGGGTGCGATCGTCGAGGCCCAGCGGAATGTCTGGTTCGTCATACCGCAGTTCCTCGGCTTTGTCATATTCGTCATCGCGGGTTTTGCCGAGACGCGCCGCATTCCGTTTGACCTGCCGGAATCCGAGAACGAACTGGTGGCCGGCTATCACGCCGAATACTCGGGCATGAAATTCGCCATGTTTTTCCTGGGCGAATACATCGGAATCACGCTGATTTCCGCGATGATCGTTACGCTGTTCTTCGGCGGCTGGCTGGGGCCGTGGTTGCCGCCGATTGTCTGGTTCATTATCAAGACGCTGATCGGACTGTGCGTATTTATTCTGGTGCGCGCGTCGCTGCCGCGGCCGCGCTACGACCAGCTCATGGCCTTTGCGTGGAAGCTGATGCTGCCGTTAAGTCTATTGAATCTGCTGGTGACGGGCGCCATCCTAGTCGCCAGGGGCAATTAGAGCATGCTGAGCGTACTGCGGTCAATTTGGAGCATACCACAATCGATGTGGGGCGTGTTCCTGCACATGTTCGGGCGACGCGCGACTATTCAGTATCCCGAACAGAAGGCCCCGCTGCCGCCCCGTTGGCGCGGACGAATCATCTTGTCGCGCGACCCCGACGGCGGCGAGCGCTGCGTGGCGTGTTATTTGTGCTCCGTGGTCTGTCCGGTGGACTGCATTGCGCTGCAGGCGACCACGGACGAAACGGGCCGGCGCTATCCGGAGTGGTTCCGCATAAACTTTTCGCGTTGCATTTTCTGCGGGTTCTGTGAGGAAGCGTGTCCGACTTATGCCATTCAGCTTACGCCCGATTTTGAGATGTCTGAATACCAGCGGGCGGCGATGGTCTACGAAAAGGAGGACCTGTTGATCAGCGGCGTCGGCAAGTACCCAGGCTACAGTTTCTGGCACGTGGCCGGCGTGGCGATTGGAGGCAAAGACAAGGGGCAGGCGGAGCGAGAGAAGCCGCCGGTGGACGTGCGCAGCTTGTTGCCTTAAGCTGGCAGACAAGCGCGGAGTTGGCATGGAAGTAGCTTTCTACATCGCGGGCATCGTGGCGGTTATCGCCACTTTTATGGCGATTACGCGCCGTAATCCAGTCCACGCCTTGCTATACCTGGTGGTGTCGTTGCTGGCAGTCGCTCTGGTGTTTTATGTCATCGGGGCGCCCTTCATCGCTGCGCTCGAAGTGATCATCTATGCCGGCGCGATTATCGTACTATTTCTGTTTGTGGTGATGATATTGGGCAATGTGGTCGTGCGCCCAGCCGAACTTGACCGGCACCTGCAGCGGCCTCTGACGTACGTCGGCCCCGCAGCACTGGGATTGGTGCTGCTGGGCGAGTTCATTTACATACTGGTGCGCGGAGCGCCAGGGCAGACGGGGCCGGTCGCCATCAGTCCGCAGGAGCTGGGCGAGGCGCTATTCGGCCCTTACTTGGTAGGCGTGGAATTGGCCGCACTGCTGCTGCTGGCGGGCTTGGTGGGGGCTTATTACCTGGGCCGGCCCAAACAGCCCGGCGAGCCTGAGGGAGAGACAGATGGCGACCGTTCCGCTTGAGTTGGCCCTGCTGCTGGCGGGTGTCCTCTTTGCCCTCGGCCTGGCGGGGGTGCTACTGCGGCGCAACATAATCTTCGTGTTGCTATCGATCGAAATCATGCTGAACGCGGCCGGGCTGGCCTTCATTGTCGCGGGGGCGCGCTGGCAGCAGGTGGACGGACAGGTGATGTTCCTTTTCATACTCTCCATGGCTGCGGCGGAAGTGGCGGTTGGACTGGCGCTGGTACTGCAAATGGTGCATCGGTTTGGCACGGTGGACTCAGACGTGGTCAGCCGGATGAGAGGATAGGATGCTCGGGCTGCTGTGGCTGGTTCCGGTTCTGCCGCTGGTGGCCTTTGTGCTGCTCGCATTGGGCGGGGCACGAATGCCGCGGGCTGCGGTCAGCGCGCTCGGCGTCGGATTGCCCGCGGCCGCGGCGGTAATCGCGGCCCTCATAGCAATAACGTTCGGCGCATCCCCGCCGGCCGGGCACTCCTACACGCAGGTATTGTGGACGTGGATGCCGGTGGCCGGGGCGGATTTCATGCCCCAGTTCGCGCTGCACCTGGACGCGCTGTCGATCGTCATGATGTTGGTCGTGACGTGGGTCGGCTCCCTAATACTGCTGTACTCATCCGAGTTCATGGAGGGCGAGGAGGGCTATTCGCGGTACTTCGCCTACATGGATCTGTTTATCAGCTCGATGCTCTTCCTGGTGCTGGCCCGCGATCTGCTGGTGCTGTTCCTGGGCTGGGAAGGGGTCGGACTGTGCAGCTACCTGTTGATCGGGTTCTGGTATAAGGACGAGAATAACGTCCGCGCGGCGAACAAGGCCTTTATAGTCACGCGCGTTGGGGACACCGCCTTTGCAATCGGCTTGTTCCTGCTATTCAGCAGCCTTGGTACGCTCGACATTCCGGAAGTGCTGAGCCGAGCGGCGCAGCAGTGGCCGGCCGGTTCGGCCGTAGCGGCGGCCGCAGCGGCGCTGCTGTTGGGTGGCGCGGTGGGGAAATCGGCACAGTTGCCGCTGCAGACCTGGTTGCCAGACGCGATGGCCGGTCCCTCGCCGGTGAGCGCGCTGATTCACGCCGCGACGATGGTGACGGCCGGCGTGTACCTGATCGCCCGCATGCACGTCATCTTCACACTTTCGCCGCTGGTGCAGTGGTTTGTGGCGCTGGTTGGGGCACTCACGTTGCTGCTGGCGGCCTGTGCGGCTCTGGTGCAGAGAGATATCAAGCGCGTCCTGGCGTACTCGACCATCAGCCAGATTGGGTATATGTTCCTGGCGTTGGGCGTGGGTGCTTGGACGGCCGCGATTTTCCACTTCATGACGCACGCGTTCTTCAAGTCTCTGCTGTTTCTTGCGGCCGGCGTAGTGATTCTGGCGATGCACCACGAACACAACATGTTCGCCATGGGCGGCTTGCGGCGCCGCATGCCGGTGACGTTCTGGACTTTTGTGGCGGGCGGGCTAGCACTTTCGGCGTTTCCCCTGATCAGCGCCGGGTTCTACAGCAAGGATTTGATCCTGTTTGAAGCGTTCACGCTGCCGCGCGGCAATGTTCTGTTCTGGCTCGCTGGCTTCGTGGGCTCGCTATTGACAGCCATCTACACGGGTCGAATGGTATTTCTGACGTTCTTCGGCCCCGCGAAGCACGAGCCCGGACGGCAACCCCGCTGGCGAATGCAGACGCCGTTAATCATCCTCGGCGTGCTGGCAATCTGCGGCGGCTTCATCAATGTTCCAGATTTCCTTAGGACGGCTTTGCCGGCTCCCCCGGAGTCAGAGCACAGCGGGCTCCAAATCGGGCTGGAGTCCGCAACCGGCGCGCTGGTGATCGTGGGAATCCTCGTGGCGGCTGCGCTGTTCGTCTGGCGGCGTGCCTGGGCCGACGCCTTGTACCGCCTGCCTGGCATGGCTGGTGTGCACGCATTCCTGTTCAGTGGGTGGGGATTCGATTGGGTATACGATCACGCGCTGGTCAGGCCGTTTGTGACGCTGGCGCGAATTAATCGGCGTGACTTTATAGACTTCTTCTACACCGCCGTAGCCTGGCTGAACATCGGCGGCCACCGCGTGCTCAGCGCGACGGAGAATGGGCGGCTGCGCTGGTACGCCGCCGGGATCGCCGCCGGGGCGGTTATCGTCATTGCGATCATGGTACTGTGATGCTGACGCTGCTGATTCTGTTGCTGATGCTGGGCGGGGTGGCGGCCTGGATTTCCGGTCGCTGGAGCCAGACCTGGCCGCGCTGGATTTCGATGGGGACCGCCCTGCTGCACATCATCATTCTGCTCGTGCTGTGGGTCCACGACCTGTACCGCACTGAGCCCGGGACCGCCTGGCTGGAGGAGACGCGCCGCGTCTGGGTGCCGCAACTCGGCATCACTTACCACCTGGCGATCGACGGCTTGAGCCTGCTTCTGGTACTGCTCAGCAATTTCCTCGGTATTCTGGCGATTGCCTCCTCTTGGGAAGGCATTCAGAAGCGCGTCGGCTTCTTCCATTTCAATCTGATGTGGATACTGGCTGCGCTGGTCGGCATATTCGAGGCGATGGACCTGTTCCTGTTCTACTTCTTCTGGGAACTGGTGCTGGTGCCGCTGTACTTTCTGATCGCAATCTGGGGCTATGAAAACCGCTATTATGCGGCCATCAAGTTCTTCCTATTTACGCAGGCCAGCGGGCTGTTCCTGCTGCTCGCGATTCTTGGGTTGTACTTTGCCCACGCCCGGGCCACCGGCGTATACACTTTCAATTACTTCGATCTGCTCGGCACGCCTATAGCTGGCGGTGCGGCTTTCGTCCTGATGCTGGGCTTTTTCGTCGCGTTCGCCGTCAAACTGCCGGTTGTTCCGTTTCATACGTGGCTGCCGGATGCACACACCGAGGCGCCGACCGCCGGCAGCGTCGACCTCGCTGGGCTGGTGCTCAAGATCGGGGCCTACGGGATGATCCGGTTCATTCCGCCGCTGTTCCCGCAGGCGGCTTCCGAATTCGCGACGTTCGCCATGATCCTCGGGGTCATTGGCATCATCTACGGGGCCATAGTGGCATTCGCCCAGACGGACCTGAAGCGCCTGGTGGCCTACACCAGCATAAGCCATATGGGGTTCGTGCTGCTGGGCATCTTCGCCTGGAATGAGCTGGCGTTGCAGGGCGCCGTGATGGTCATGATTGCGCACGGCCTGAGCACGGGCGGCCTGTTCATTCTCGTCGGCGATCTGCAGAACCGTTTGCACACGCGTGAGCTCAGCCGCATGGGCGGGCTGTGGGCCGCGGCCCCGCGCATGGGCGGCGTCGGGCTGTTCCTGGCCATGGCAACGCTGGGACTGCCGGGACTGGCGAATTTCGTGGGCGAAATCATGGTCCTGTTCGGGGTGTACCAGGCTAATGTCACGCTGGCGGCCATCGCGACTGGCGGGTTCGTGGTTGCGACCATTTACTCCGTCTGGATGATGCAACGCGTCTACTTCGGTCCCAATGTGCATGAACTGCGGCTGCGTGATTCGAACGCGCGCGAGATGACGATTTTTGGCGCCGTGATCGCGGTGACCGTGTGGCTCGGAGTCCATCCCGCTCCGGTCATTTCGACTGCCAAGCCCGCGTTGGACACTCTACAGGACTACGCGCGCCGCCCGGCGACAACTGTGTCGGTCCGCGATGCGGCGCCGCTCGAGCGAGGCGAATCATGACCGGCGCCGGCGTACTCGCGATATTGCCGCTCATAATTCCATCGGTTGCTGCCGTACTACTGGTGCTATTGATCTCGTTTTGGCGCAACCATTTCGCGGCGGCGGCGATCACGCTGGCCGGCTTGGCGCTGGCCTTCGCGGCGACCTGCTGGCGGCCGTCTACTGACGCACAACAAGTGACGCAACTCCTGCTGATGGACGGCTATGCCGCATTCTTCAACGGGCTGATTCTGGCCGCGGCGGCCGCGACCGTTTTGATCGCATACGGCTATCTGCGCGCTTGGGGCGGAATGCCTGAGGAATACTATGTGTTGCTACTTCTGGCGACGATCGGGTCGCAGGTGCTCGTCGCCAGCACGCATTTAATCTCGTTTTTCATAGGGTTGGAGATACTGAGCGTCTCGCTGTATGGGCTGACTGCCTATCCGCGCACGCGGCTCGTCAGCCTGGAAGCGGGCGTAAAGTACCTGGTGCTCGCGGCAACGTCGGCCGCGTTTCTGCTGTTCGGTATGGCCCTGGTCTATGCCGAGCTGGGGACGATGGAGCTGGGCGAGATCATCAGGCGGGTCACGACTCAGCCGGCGGGGCTGGTGTTCTCGGGCGGGCTGGCGCTGCTGGTCGTGGGTATAGGCTTCAAGCTAGGGCTGGTGCCGTTTCACCTGTGGGTGGCGGACGTGTATCAAGGCGCACCGGCGCCGACGACGGCCTTTATCGCGACAGTATCGAAGGGGGCGATATTCGCACTACTGGTGCGCTATTTCGTGCCGTTGAACGCTCTGGCCGGCGCGGCGCAGTTCTGGATGTTCGGCGTGCTGGCGATAGCGTCGATGTTCGCCGGCAATCTGCTGGCGCTGCTGCAGAACAATCTGAAGCGCATGCTAGCCTACTCGTCCGTCGCACATATGGGCTATCTGTTGGTGGCGTTCCTGGCCGGCGGCGAACTGGCCGTCACGGCGGTGTCGTTCTACCTGGTGGCTTACTTCATTACGACGCTGGCCGCGTTCGGCGTTATAGCCGCGCTTTCGCCGGGCCAGCGCGAATTCGAGTCACTCAGTGATTACGAAGCGCTGGCGTGGCGGCAGCCGTGGACTGCGGCGGTGCTGAGCATCAGTCTGTTCTCGCTGGCCGGCATTCCGCTGACGGCGGGGTTCATTGGCAAGTTCTACGTCATTGCGGCGGGGGCGAATGTGCGGCTTTGGGCGCTGCTGATCATTCTGGTCGCGAACAGCGCCATTGGGCTGTATTACTACCTGCGGGCCATTCTGGTCATGTACCGGCGGCCGGCAGAGGAACAGGCCGGCCCGGCCGCCGGCGCGGCACCGCACGTTGCGGCGCGGGTGGTAGTCAGCGTCATGACGGTACTGCTGTTGTGGTTCGGGCTATACCCGGCGCCGCTGATTCGGTTAATACAACGCTTAGCGGCGCTGTAGCGCCGGGCCGAGGTAAGCAGCGCTAGTTTTCAGTCCACGGCGGTGATGGGGCCCATCGGCGGCATTCCGGGACGGCACGCCCCGGCTCTGCTCTGCACACTGACGGGCTCGCGGTGTGCGCTGAAGAAACCCCGCCAACAATTCTGAGCGCACGAACTCAGTCTTCCGTGACTATTTCGGCCACCTGTACCGGCAGTTCGCTCGACAGCGGACCATTGCACAGCAGGGCGAACGCCAGAAGCGTTCCGTCCGCGCGCTCGACGTAACCGGCCAGCGAATGGACATCGGCCAACGTGCCGGTTTTGGCCCGCAGCCTGCCGCCCGGGCCGATCCGGGCGTAACGCCGGCGCATCGAGCCGAGTTCGCCGGGCACCGCCAGGCTCTCCACAAAAACGTCGGCGTGCCGGTGCCGCTTCATGGCCGCCAAAAGTTGCACGATCTGCGCGGCCGACGCTCGGTTGGAATGACTCAAGCCGCTGCCGTCGCGTAGCACGGCCCCCGTCAGGTCCACGCCCATCTTACTCAGCGTGGCACGCACGACGGCCGCCCCGGATTCCCACCCTCCCGGCTGTCCGGTTCGCCGCCCGTCCGGCCCATAGGCGGCTAGGCTCTTCAGCAGGCACTCGGCAAACAGGTTCTGGCTGAAAGTGTTGCAGCGCCACAGGACATCCGGCAGGCTGGTCGAATGCTCGGCAACCAGTCGCCCTCCGACCGCGATGGGGTCCGGTATGGAGCGGCGCACGATGTTCGCGACGACGATGCCCTGTTTGGCAAGGGCGGTCTTCAAGGCGTAGCCGAAGAACACGGTCGGGTCGCCGGCACTAATCGGCCCCAGCTCGTCGCTACGACAAACGTAGCCGCTGAACTCGAAACGGTCGCTATCGCAGCGGCGACGAGCTTGCGGCTGATGCTTCTTCCCCAGGCGCAGCGAATCGAGGACAAAGTCGGGCGGCAGTTCCGGCGTCAGCACGAGTTTCGGGCTGTCGCAGATCTCAACGCGAACGTCGAGGCAGTTGTCATTGACGTTCAGGCCGCCGACGGGCGCCTGATACCAGCGGTCGGCCTGGTCATTCGGCCAGTCTGGATGGCGGGTGATTTCATCGAAGACGCTGTCGTCCAGCACCAGGCGCGCGACACGCCGCACGCCGGCGGCTTTCAGAGCGGCGGCCCACTGGTCGAAGACCTCGCATGAACGCTGCCCGCAACGTTCCGCGATGCGCGGATCGCCCAGGCCCGGATCGCCGGCGCCGCTGACCCAAACCTCGTCATCTCTCACGTAGACGCGCGTGACGTAGCAAAAGTCGGGCCCGAAATGCTCCAGGCCGGCGGCCGTTACGAATAGCTTGAGTACACTCGCGGGCTTCAGCGGGGTGTCAGGTTCGCTGGCAAAGAGCGTCGCTCCGGTTGTCAGGTCGAGCACGAGCAGGCCCACGTGCGCCTTTGGCGGCAGATTTGAGAGCAACGCAGTCAGTCGTGCCGCCGTGTCTTCCGGACCAACCGGCGCCTGTGCGCGTTGTCTTGACTTGCCGGCGACCGCGTTTGCGGCTGACAGCGAAAGGACGATTACGGCCAGCGCGGCGGCGAGGATTACGGGGCGGCAGGCCCCGGCTCTGCTATGGTGCGGGGCGATTGCTGGAATGAGTTCCGAGCGGCACGCCCCGGCTCTGCTACTCCACCTCACTTAGCTCCTCCTCCGATTACTTAGCCCGTTCGCCCAGGCTGCGTGAACTTCGCAGCGTTTGAACCAACTGCTTGAACGGCCCATGGAAGGGGGCTTCCAACTCCACGATTTTTTCCGTGATCGGATGGCGGAACGCGATTTTCCAAGCGTGCAGCGCCTGGTGCGTGATCATCGGTTCCGTTGAACCCGCGCCCGTCAGATCCATCTCGCTCACCGCTTTTCCGCCGTACATCGTGTCGCCCACAATCGGGTGACCGATGTGCGACAGGTGTACCCGGAGCTGGTGCGTGCGGCCAGTCTTCGGCTGAAGCTTGACAAGCGTGTAGCCGCGATAGCGCTCGGCCACTTCATAATGCGTGACCGCATCTTTGGCGATGTCGATCTTGTTTTGGATAACGAAGACGGCGAACTTCTCGCGCACCACGGGATGAACGCCGATCGGGGCGTTGATAGTGTCGCCGTCCAGGTCGAACTCGCCGTGCGCGACCGCGAGATAAGTCTTCTGAATCGTGCGCCGTTCGAATTGCAGCGACAGCCGCCAATGGGCCTCGTCGGTTTTGGCGGTGAGCATGATGCCGGTCGTGTTCTTGTCGAGGCGGTGGACAATGCCCGGACGAAACGGATCGGCGCCGTGGCTAAGCTCGTTCGCGTAATACACCAGGGCGTTGGCGATGGTGCCGGTCTGATCGCCGCGGGCCGGATGGCAGATGATCCCGGCCGGCTTGTTTAAGGCGAGTATGAAGTCGTCCTCATAGACCACGTCGAGCGGGATGTTCTCGGGGACGACTTCGCGCGGCTCGGGCGGCGGAATGACCAGTTCGACGATGTCGCCCCCGGCCATCTCGTAGCTGGGTTTGGTCGGCTGGTTGTTGACCGTGACCGCACCTTGCTTGATCAGCCGCTGAATCGTCGTGCGTGACAGGTGCGGAAAGCGTCCGTGCAAATATTTATCGAGGCGCCGGCCTGGCAGCTTGCGCCGAATGCGCAAGCGCACGCGCTGCGCTTCATCATCGTCTACCGGGATGGGGCGATCGAGAATCTCGTCTTCGTGCGTCGTCACGGACCCTGATTGCCAACGGGCTGCGTCGCAGGCACGGGGGTCTGAGCGCCGGCCTCGCCGCCGGCACCGTTCCCCGCCGGTTGCTGCACAGGCGCAGGCGCTTCGTCGCTCGCCGCCGCCTCTTCAGCGGGCGCGGGCTCACCGGACGCGGGCTCCTCAGCGGGCGCGGGTTGCGCGCCAACATCCGGAGTACCTGACTCGGGCGCCTCGGCCGGCGGCACCGAAGGACCCACGGGCGTCACGTCGAGCTGCATCGGCGACGTCGAACCCGGCTGCTGCACGGTCACCGTCGGCATTCCCGTCGGCGGCGGTGGCAAGCCCGCCGCGAATTCCACCGGCTTGCGCAGCTCAGGCAGCGTCTCCAGACGCTCTGCGGCCACGTTCACATAGTTCGTGCCCGCGAATCGCTGCTGATTCGACAAGATGATGTTATACACGTGCTCCGCCTCGTCGAATTGCCTCAGCGTCTCGTAAGAGCTGGCCAGAGACAGTGCGGCCGCCCCGGCGAGCGTTGGCGACAGGCCCGGCTCGTTCAGCAGCGGTTTGAGGACCTCGATCGACTCCTGCAGCGCCGCCTGGTCGATGGTGCCGGTCTGAGTTCCACTCTCCCGCAAGGCCGCGGCCAACTGAATTCGCGCGGATGCCGCCAGCGTCGGGTTCGAAGCGTTGGAGATGATGCCGCGCATCTCATCCAGCGCGCCCACCGTCTTGCTCTGGACCTTCTGGCTGACTTGGGAGAACTCGTGCCAGGATTTGGCCGCCAGACTGGCCTGCAGCGAGCCCCACCCGCGATAGCCCACAACGGCCAGTAGCACGACCGCGACGGCCACCAACCAATATAACACCTCGCGGTGGCTGCTCAGATTGCGCAGCTTGGTGAGCGCCTCGGCGAGTTCGTTTTGCTTGAGGTAATGCCGTTTATCGGCGTCCATGGTGCTCCTCTACTTGTTTTGCAGCCGCACGTAGGTCAAGGCTGCGTTTTCGGCTTCGGTTGCGGCGCGACTTCGGCGCCCGACGTCGGATACAAGTCGACCACGAGCAGCGTCTTCTTGCGGTTGACTTTAAAGCTGACCGTGCTGGATTCTCTAGGGCCGGTGAACTCGAGGCAATATTCGCCGTGGGTCAGGCGCTCGTTACGCAACGTGAAGCCCGCTTCCGGCATCGTTTTTCGGTAGAAGCGGTCGAGCTCCGCGATCGACAGCAGACCCGTAAATTCACAGTGCGCGGTGCGGACATCGCCGTTCTTCCCTATAACGCTCTTCTTGTCCAAAAGGGCGAACCCAGGCGGGATCGGAAACCCCTCCAGCCGCGGGTGCTGCATGGCCGGCGGCACAGGCGCCGTGCCAAACGCCACGACGTTTCCGGAGCTGGAGCTGCAGCCCACGGTCGCCACCGCGAGAACGATAGCCAAGAGGCCGAATTCCACCAGCCGCGCATCGCGCGGTTTCAAGCTTGCCCTGAAACTCATTGACGAGTCTCCGCCACGCTTCCCAAAAAGAGAATTTTGCCACTTATCAGCCGTTTCGTCAAACCCCGTGACAGGTGAGCAAGAGCCCATGCGCATACGATCGGCCGTTTGTTTCAACCAAGATCCGCAAGACTTGAGACGCGCTTCTCACATGCGCTTCCGCAATCCGCGAAGATTCGCCAACCCGAAAACGCCTTCGATCATTCGATCAAATGTAACGGAGAGGGCGGGATTCGAACCCGCGGTACCCCTTTACGGAGTACGACGGTTTAGCAAACCGTTACCTTCAGCCACTCGGTCACCTCTCCAGGCGATTCAGCAATACGCTGAGAAATCCCCCAGATACTACCCCTTACCGCACCTCTCAGGCAAGCCCCGCGGCGCCTACGCGCTTACGGGCCTTAGGTACAGGGCCGCCCGGCTCACCACGTAGAACGCCACCGCGATCGCGATCATTCCGACCGTAATGTTCACGAACGTCAGCAACGTGCCCCGCGGCAGCTTTTCCAGCGAGCGCGCCCGCGTGGCCCGGTACACCACCGCGATGCACAACGTCAGCGGCAGATACATCCACAACCGCGCCCCGGCCGGCAGCTTGACCGGATTCACAAATGGCACCCAGGCCAGCAACGCAGCCCCAGCGCCGCCCATCGCCTGCCACAGCGGATTCCAGTCCAGGTGCGCCAGAAAACCCGGCAGTGGGACGATCATGAGCTTGCTCCCGGCGCCGCGGCCTCCGACGGCGGCGGCTCGCGCTCAGGCTCAGGGGGAAACGTCGGCAACCCACCCGTTTGGGCCCGCGCGATCGCGTCCAAAATCACCAGGATGTTCAACATCCCGGCGGTCGCGAGATAAATCTGAGCCACTTCCGACTCAGGATAAAAACTCATGTACGGCAAGTACTTCTGGCGCAGCTCCGGGCTGACCTTGATCAGATACTTCGGATCCGCCAAAGCCCGCGGATCCAGGCCGCCGATCGTGTTATTCGCAATCAGCGACAGGCTCGTGTAGCCCCCGGTGCCCATTTCGGCCAGGAACAGCCACGGGTTGCTCCACGGATTGACCGAAGTCTTGATGCCCCCGATTGCCAAACCGACCCAGAACGGCAGGCTGATGGCCACAAAAAAGACCACCGCCAGGCCTCGGTGGCCCAGCATCCAATGCCCCGCACCAGGCAAAATCCAGCTCAGCAAGCCGGCCTGAACCGTTTTGGCCGTACCGGCTGGCCGCGTCGGTTGTCCGCTCTCTTCGTGACTCATCTGTACGGGCACGACCCACCCGCCTGGTTGCACCCGCCGCAGGGAGGAGGCGGCGCCGACCCGGCCGCGACCCGCGGGGCCGCCGGGACGCTAAGCTGCCGTTCGAGTTTTCGGCTACCGCAGTGCGGGCAGGCCAATTCGGCCTCTTGCTCACGCGACTGCACGAGCTGCTCGAACAGCCGGCCACAACCGGAACACGTGTACTCGTATATCGGCATGCAAACTCCGAAACGCGTTTGAAGCCAAAAGTATAGGAGGGGCCGCGGCGGGGGGCAAGCCGCGGCACCAGCCGGGCCGTCACCCGGCCATCGCCGCGCGCGACCACGGGCGGTACAATGAGCCTGCCTCATTTGAACCTGTTGGACAGAAGGAGGTCGAGTCGTGCGCGGAATTCTGCTCGTTATCGGGGCCGTCGCGATTTCCGGTTGTGCAGCACCTCAGGCTGATCGACTTTCGTCGCCGCGGAGTCCGGCGGGGTTTTCGGAGCCCGACTGGTGCCGCGCCCAGGACGGGTTGGCAGCGGGGGAATGGAACGCGGACGCGCCGACGGTGAAGCTGGAATTGGTGTTTTTCAAACTCGACAGCCAAGAGGCGCGTGAGAACGCCGAGCGCCTGGGCCTGGAGTCAGGCGCGGCGGTTCTGACCGACGAACAATTCACGGACCTGCTCGAAAGCGCCCGGTCCGGAGGCGACGTGATCGCATGGCCGTGGATCGAAACCTATGCGGGCGGGTCGGCATCGATCCAGCTCGGCAGGACTGTCGGCGAGCGGATTCTGCGCGGAACGGCCTGGCACATGCTCACCTGCAACGTGACGGCCGACAGTGCCGACGTGCAGTTCGCCGTTCAGATCATCGCCGACGAGAACAACTGGTTCGTTGAAGACTTCCAGCAGCTACAGCTCGGCCAAGCGGTCGCCCACCTGGTCGCGGCAGGCGATCAAGAGCGGCCGCAGCAGGGCTTGGCCGTGCGGCTGGCCTCAATCTATCCTTGATACCGGCCGAATCGGTGATACCGGCCGAATCGGCCGCGTCTGTTCTTAAGCCCGGCTTACTCGTCTGTGGTGGCCTTGCGCGCCGTTCCCATGGTCGCGCTGGGAGCAGGCGCCCGGCTTTCCAGAATGCCGGTTCGGAACAGCCAGCCGGCGACGATGCCGCTGAGGCTCGGAATCACCAGGAACAGCCATACCTGAGCCAGGGCCTTCCCGCCGACGACCAATGCCGGCCCCAGGCTGCGGGCCGGGTTGACCGACGTGCCGGTGATCGGAATTCCGAAAATGTGAATGGCCGCCAGCGCTAGACCGATCGCCAGCCCTGCCAGCGTCGCCGGCGCACCCGCCCCCGTCGAACCGAGCACAACCACGACAAATAGGAACGAGGCCACCAGCTCAAAAATAAGCGCCGCGCCGAAGTTGTATTCGTTGAACATCCCGGGGCCCCAGCCATTCTGCCCCAGGCCATTTTCGCTGATGCTGTATCCGGCGCGGCCTGACGCGACTGCGGCCAGGACGATTGCCGCCACAAACGCCCCTATCACCTGCGCAACAATGTAGCCGATCAAATCGCGGCGGTTCATTCGTCTGGCCGTGAACACGCCCAGGCTGACGGCGGGGTTGATGTGGCAACCCGAAATGGGTCCGATGCCGTACGCCATTGCGATCAGCGCCAGGCCGAATGCCAGCCCGATGCCGAGGAAACCCACGCGCTCGCCGGCCACGACAGCCGTTCCGCAGCCGAAGAACACCAGGGTAAACGTGCCGATGAATTCCGCCAGGTACTTTTTCATGACAAGACTCCGGGCACTTCAGCCGCCAGCCCCACGGTCAATTATATCTGGAAACACAGCGAACACCGGAAGCTACGGTACACAGGTGTCGCTTAATAATCAAATGCAAAGGCGGCGCTGGTTGACTCGCGCGCAGGCTGAAGGTCCGACTTCCCCGGTCCAATTGCTGCGAAATCGCACCCAACGTGCGGATCAAACGTGCAGCCCGCCGGGCCCGTTGACTAAAGAGTGATGACCTTTTCCGCCGCGTTGAGCACGCTGATGATTGCGTCCATGTTCGACACCCCGCCGACACGCACCTTGTCCTTGAGCCCGAAGAACTCCAGACACGTGCCGCAGGGATGGATTTCCACCCCGTTCTCGTGCAGTTGCAGCAGCTCGATCAGCACCGGCGAGCCCTCGATGGCCAGCTTGACACCCGCGTTGAAAAGCACGATGGCCTGCAACTCCCGTATCGCAGGCGACTTGCGCAAAAACGTACCCAGGATTTTCACTCCCAGCGCGGGGTCGCCTTCACCCATTCCGTACCGGCCAAGCACGAGCACAGTCTTCATCGTCGCTCCTGTTCTTTGCGGAAGCTCACGAAGAGTTTAGCTCCGCGGGCCGGAAGTTACCCCTCCTCTCCGGAAAAAAGCTCACCCCGGCGGAGGTTTGCCGGGGCGAGCCGGGTTTCGACGGAGCTGCCGCGTTTATTCGTAAATCTCGGTTGCGTCGGTAATCCAATGCTTCGGGTCCAGCACGGCGGGGTCCAATTCTATGGCCCCGGGCTGAAGGCGGATCGTGCCACCGGCCGGCGTGAGGTTCCGGAATTCCGCCCAGCGGACCGAACCGCTTTGCCCGTCGTAGTCGATCAGCAGTTCGATGCCAGGGACGATTTCCGTGCCGATTTGCCGCAGGCGGTCGCGTGCGGAAGTGTCGAGCTGCCAATCATAGCCGCTAATGCGAACGGCGGTGCCGCCGTGGGAGCCGGGGAGGATCATCACCTCGCGCGCCCGCGGGCGAACCTTCTCCGCGAACTCTTCGGCTACCTCGCATTCTTGAGCCAACCGGTAGAGGTCGGAGGTGTCGACGGCGATGTGCAGTTTTTGGAGAAGTTCGTCGCCAGAATTCTGAAAATACAGAGATCTGCCCTCTAGGGCGAGCGAGCCGACGAACTCTATTTGGTGCGTGAAACGGTCCAGTATGCTCGCCAGATCCGCATCGGGGAGGCTCAGGTCGAGCTCTGGAAACAGTGCGCTCGGCTGATAAGCACTTGCCCGCAAACGCCAGCCCCGCCCCGCGGCTTCCACGCGCACGTCGCAGGCGGCACTTTTCACTCGCTCGATCAAGTCATCCAAATTTGTGCTGTTGGCGATGCCCTCAGTCAGCTCCATCAGGCTGCAAAGGTATCTGCGCTCCGGCCCATCAAATCTGTAGGATACCGCGCTGCCATCTTTCCCAAACCCCACTGAGGGCACGCCGTCCAGGTGCAGTGCTTTGGCTCGAACGAATTCCGGCAGCCTGCCAATGTAGCAGAGCTCGGCCGGCGTGACGTGATAGCGACCGTCAGGTCCGCGTCCTTGCGGCCCACAGCCGCCCGAGCCGCGACTGAACATCCATGATTGGTCAGCGGCATCGTTGACAACCGTCACCGACTCCAGGTCGGACCATTCCGGGTTATCCGACTTGAGCACGGCGTGAATCTCGCTGTAACTACGGCTCGCACCGCTGGCGTCCACATCCTTGACGATGCGCCCGCTCAGCGTCACGCCCTCAAAACCGATATCCAGCGTGATTGAAACCGGCCCACTCAAAACGGCCCGCAGCGAGTTGAAAATGGTCTCCGCCGAAACCGGGCGCGGGCTGGCGAGGATTACGAAGACAGCCAGCACGATTCCGGCCGCGGCGGCGGCGCCGGTGAACAGCGGCCACAGCCTGAACAGCCGGTGCCGCTTCTGCGGCACCCGGACATCCGTCCACGGCTCAATAGCCGCATTTTTCCACGCGTGAATGCGCTCGGGCGGTGGTGCGGCCGGCAAGGAAATGCTCCGGGCGATGCGCCGCAAATTCTCGTCAAGCATCTGGTCACGCGAAGGGTTTTTCGGGGCGCTCATAGATCACCTCATTTCCAGAGGAGCACTGTTACCTCAGTCTTGCAGATGAGCCAGTTTGTCGCGCAGTGCGCGGCGTGCCCGATAAAGGCGGCCTTCAACGGCGCGCGGCGTCACGGCCAATTCCTGCGCCAGTGCCGACTCCGACTTGCCGTCAAAGTAGTACCCGAAGAGCAGAATCTGCTGCTCGGCCGCCAGTTCCGTCAGGGCCAGCAGGAGTTGGTCACGCACTTCGCGGCGGCTAAGCAGTTCGTCGGGCAGCAGTTCACGGTCTAGCTGTCGCGCCAGTTGCGCGGCCAGCACTGAATCCACCTCGGGCAGATCGGCCGGCGCCGCGGCGCGCTTCCGCCAATACAGGCGCAGCAGGTTGCGCGCGACCTGCCACAGCCATGCTTCCGTCTTGCCGTGGCGCACGGCGCCGCCCCGCAGCCGGGCCTGAAGCCAGAGCTGCTGCATCAGGTCGTCCGCGGCATGCTGATCGCTGTCGGTGCGAACGGCGAAAAACCGCCAGAACACCGCTGCGTAGCGATCGAAGAACTGCTCGACGGTCATCGCCTTTCCCGCAGGTTCACTGATCGGAACCGCCATTATCGGAGATGCACATGCTCGTGTCATCAAAACCGCCTCACCCGCGGCTGCCGCCGCTCGAGAGATATGATGCGCGAGGCCGGCCAATCCCACGCCGGCCCGATACGAGTGATAAAGTGATAAGGGCGCGGGCGATTGGTGCGGGAGCGGTCGCGGCGGCGCGCGGTGCTACCCCAGGTGCTCAAGCGGTCTGATAAAAAGTCGTTTGAGATCGCGTCTTGGGGGCAGATGATCAGATACTCATGCTTTCTGTGCACTCGATTTTGATAACCTGAGGCCCCGCCGCTGCGCGGAGAGGGGTGACAGGTGAGAGGCGAGCAAGTGCCCGCTGCGCGGAGAGAGGTGATAGCTGAGAGGCGAACAGGTGACAAAGGCCGCTGCGCGGAGACGGATAATAGTTGATATATGAGCAGTGGGGGACGTTTTGAATGCCACATAGTGGTGCCTTTCTGCGCGCCGGGCGCGGTTTCTGCTAGGGATTCTATGAAGCTGTCAGCTCTCAGCTATCAGCCGTCAGCCAGAGGTGCGCGGATTGTGGGTGCGTGCGCGGCAGTGGCGGCGTGGCGCTGATTGGGGGAAAGCTTTCAGCTATCAGCTATCGGCTTTCAGCTTTCTGCCTCCACAGATTTTCACAGATTTGCACAGATTTGGGTTTTGGTAGGTTCGGATGAGTGCGCCCAACAACTAGCTCCGTCCCCGTCCCCGTCGTCAGGAGTTCGCCCCTCTTGCCGCCCATTCGCCCTGAAAACAACCGCTCACGACCAGTATTCACCTGCTCCGCGCACCCGTCATCCCGAAACGCCTTAAGCACCACTCTGCGCGGCCGGTGCCCCGGAATTCCGACCTATCGGGCCGAGAACAGCGTGCGTAGACGAAACGCCGCGTCACGATGCGCAAGTCGTTGTGCAAAAAGGGCTTGCAGAGGTGACGCGACGCGCAGCAACGTAGGCTGAGACGATGAAACGGAGGTCGGGCGCGATCCGAGCCCGAAGCGCCAGCGAGGGCCAAACGATCCGAGCCCGAGCGGTAGCGAGCGGGCACCGGAACAATGGACACACCCCTTGGTTGATGCCCCGGCCCTCTCTCTTGCTTCGCTCAACGGACTCTGATACCTTTTTCCAGCGCGGGTGACGCGGGAAGTGCAGCCGATCATTTCGTCGCGGCCACGGGTGCTTCCGGTCGCTCGCGCTCGAGGAGAGCTAACGCGCGTCGTAACGCCGAACCGGTGCTGCTTACCAGGCGGACTGGCACGCGAGCTGGGCGGACGAAGCCCTCGTGCGCGCGGACGCCTGCCAAAGCAACGTGATAGACTGGAGCCCAAACATGCCTGAACACCCCAATCCCTCTCAAGCAGTCGGGTCGATGCGAGTATTCGTGAGTTGGAGTGGCGAGAGAAGCAAGGTGCTCGCCCAAGCCCTCAAGGAATGGCTGCCTCTCGTTCTCCACAACGTTGAGCCATGGATGTCAGAGG